>Ga0255783_10001007_pt1 | contig 31011 bp, 34 predicted proteins | sample 011ome_22_FD_179981 | JGI IMG/M metagenome (GOLD analysis project Ga0255783, IMG submission 179981) | Coastal salt marsh microbial communities from the Groves Creek Marsh, Skidaway Island, Georgia - 011507BT metaG (version 2) | ecosystem: Environmental > Aquatic > Marine > Intertidal zone >... | reverse complement strand
TCTGCGTCTTTAGTGCAGAGTGCAAACTCGCCGCCATAACCAGCAGCTACAATTTTGAATTTTCTTTTCATTTTTTTTATTTATTATTTAAAAAATTTTTAATATGTTTTTCTTTTATTTGTGATTGATTTATTTGGTTGTACACAGAGATGTATTCTTTGGGCAACAGCTTAACGCGTCCATCTTCAAATTTAATTAGGATGTTGTTCGCCCCAACAAAATGTTTAAATTTAATACTCATCTGGATCGACTTCAAATACTTCTCCGCCCACGATGTCAGTCATCGTATATTCATCATTCCAAAACAAAGCGTTGATAACTTGCTGTATTTCGAGAGGAACATTATCGCGCTCGTCAAACTCGGTGTCAGCGGCATTACAATCTTCCACTCTGTAAGCCCTATACACTACACCATCAACCTCTACATCTAAAGTGTGAACAGTTTTCTGATATGTTAATTCTGCGGGTTTTACTATTTTTACTTTTTTCATAATTTATATACTTTATTTGCAATTTTTAAAATTGTCAAGCGAATTTTTGATATTTACTCTACTTCGTATTTCGAACACTTATCGATACACTCCGTGAATGTATCTTCGAATCCGTCTTTATCATTATTCCAACCATTAAAACAGTAATCAAATAGCCAATCACGAATTTCTTCATCATCCATACCTTCGATCCATTTCTCTTTTTTGACTTTAGCTACAAGCTTATCCAAATACTCGTCTTGAATCTTACCCAATTCCTGAATAAAGTCTCCAGTCTTAAATGCTTCGTCGTCTAGTTCTGCTTTGATTTTTACTTTCATAATTGTTTTTATATATCTTTTTTCGACTGTGTGCGCTCTTTTTTGCTCTGGTCACGTTTGCGCCACTTCAGATGTTTCCACCATTCGACCTTTTTTACTATCCATGAGCGTGACATAATTTTATAGTAATAGTGTAGCAGCTGCTACGATAGTAATTCCAACTACCATTCCAGTCATGGGACTACCTAAAAAGTATCCAACGCAACCGCATATCGCGATAAGTGCTAAGGGTTTAATGTTATCTTGATTGAAGTTCGCGCATTCGTATCTCTGCGGTTTCGGAGGTATTCCACCTTTCAAAGAAATACGACCCAAGAAAAGAAACTCGGTAAATCATCCAGTATTTCTGATCGCACATCATCTCTTCGCGTATCTCCCATTTGGGAAGAAGATAGATAACCAGACGGACTAGCCAATGCGAGTTACGCGCTGGCGTTGAGCTTGAGTCTTTATTTCGCATGGCTATCCTCCACGTTCTCTGATATATATTTCATAATTTTTTCTTTGTATTCGTTCATAATATAGCTTTTCCGTTAGTTAAAATTGTGCGGGTTTTTTGCTCAGAGTAAGTGGACGTTGTAGCCTGCATCCCTCCCGCGCTCTGTTGGCGTGCCTCGACCGAGTTCTCCCAATCCTTATTGTTTTTATCCATCTGGAAGGCTAGATTTAGAATTACTTTACTGTGAGATAGTAAGTCCCTGTTTTCGAATCATCACGTTTGATCTTCGTGACAGTTAAGCCTTCTAACTCCTTATGAACTTCACCGAGATTTGTGCCTAAGCAAATATATGGTCCACCACTTGGGTCAACTGACTCTAGACTCCCATCATCATTTCGAGAACATCCAACATGACCATCATCTTTAAAAGAATACTCAACGCAATTCTTAGATATGATAGTGAATTTTCGATCCTCATTGTATCGGCTTTTAACTACAACATATGGCCATCCAGCCCAACTGCCTTGAATTGGATCAGAGACACCCGAAGACACTACATCTTCAGCAGAATCAAAATTAACTTCGGCTTTATCATTTGGATAAAGATGCTCTGTCATTTCTCGACCTTTTTCAAAGAAGCACTCGCCTACAGTATCTGGATGATACCCAGCGGCAATGCACAGACCGTAAAACTTATCAGTTAGTTCTGGCAGACCCATTGAATCGTGGGTACTTTCGTAGGTAAATATTTCTTCGTAATGCTCTATTGTAATTTTCATAATTTATAGACAACTCAACCAGATACAGAGGCATACAAAAATGCATAGTGAAAATGAGCTAATGATCACCTTTTCGTGTAGCTGAAGTGGTCCGTTGTCGTTCTTTCGTTCGTTGAATGATTTTTTCATTATAGTTCTTCGATTGCTTTAATCATTCGCTCACGTGCGATTTTCTTTGCTTTAGTATGAGATACAAATGAATCAATAGACTTTTCTTCAGATGCTTTCTGTCGTTGAATACGATACACCATTGCTTCAAGGATTAGTTTTAGTGCTTCTTTCATAATTATTTCTTCTTCTCTGGATTAACATTAACTACCCACCACACAAATCTACAGAATGCAGCAACTGAAACTGCTGCGGTGATTATATATATTACTTCACTCATAATCTTTCCTTAAATTCAAATTGTACATTCAAAGACCTCATTGCATACTTAGCAACGTGATTCAATGCTTCCATATCGTCATACTCAACATATCGATTCCCGACAGTTTTCATATAGTAACCTTCGTGATCTTCCTTGATCCAACAGAGAGTGATACAAGCTTCCTTATCTAATTCTTTATTGTAAATCCAAGCAACAATCTCGGCTTCCCTGTCCACGGTTGCTGGTCTAAATTCTACCTCGTTATATCTCATCATAATTGTTTTATATTTACAGTCATTTCTTATCCAGATTTTTTTTGATAGCCTTGTCAATCTTTGGAGTTACCAAATGACCGACATGATCGTTGTGGACAAGTGCGCCGCTTGAGCGTCCCATGAGTTTTCTCTTTGTTGCATTCGGCGCTCTTAAATCAGCACCTGGTTTTATTTTTTTAGACATACAACATATAATGCCTAAAATTTAATCAATGTCAACAAAAAAGTTTGGTTTGGTGCTTTTTTCTTTATTAAGATAATTTTTTAAAATTAAATAAGCCTCTTGTATTGTTTTGGGCTTCCACTCTGGATTAACTTCCCGCATTGCTGGAAGAGCTATCTTCTCAAAATAAGTTTTGCGCAAATCTGTTATTTCGCCAGATTGCACGAACGAATCAAGCATGCAGTAGGTTGATTGAAGATTTTTATCCATTTTGTCCAAAAGTCTCGTAGATGATAAACTCTGGTTGGTTATCTTTGGATTTGTACTTATTCGGGAAGACGGTTACTGGCATCTTCTTGCCATCAATAACAACGTATCCCGCGAGATACTTGCCATTTTTTCCGTCTTTCTTCCAGAAAGCGCCGCGTTGTTGGTCAGTCCATGTAGTATTCATATGCTTAATTATAGCACACAAAACAACGTTGTCAAGTTAAATTCTTCCAAGCATTTTCACAATGCTTTTTATCTCTAAATAAAAAATTAATAAATTTATAAAATTTTCCTCTTACTGGTAAATTTAATTGTTGCCAGTAGCCACAGTAGGCAGAAAAAGTTAGATTAGCATTTAAGCCAAAAACCGAGGCTAGTCCTTGCGACACAGCCTCGGCTAAATTCCAATAGTAAGACTTACCTCTCGATTTTGAGGGGTCAGCTTTTATAGTTATTCTCATTACCAAATAATAGCACTTAATTCTGCGAAAGTAGTGGCGTTAGCGATTGCTTCGTTAAGTTCTTTTTCACGAGAAAATGCTGCCGACTTTCTTTGAATACCTTCCGAAATTGCTGTTTGAAACTGAGCCTTTGAAATTGTATTGTACGAACCATCGGCGTTTTTATAATCTGGGAAAGAGCCGCCGTCTGGCAGGATTTCGATAATTGTTTTTGTGTCGATGATGGTTTCTAGGTCGGCTTTAAATTGAAAACCATCACTAGTCGTGAGAATAGAGTTATATTCCGCATCTCTAGCTCTTTTAATCTCTGCAAACTTTCTAGATTTAAACATATCAGGATATTCAGTAAATCTTTCTTCCCGTCGCTCTAGTCGTTCGATCTCTATCTTTTCTTGAAAAGTGACAATATTATTGTTAATCAGAAAAAGTGGTTCGTCTGAAGCCTCAAAAGTTGCAGCTTTTGCATTAGAGATTTGCACTACTTCTTGGTAGTTGACATCATAATAACCATCTTCATATGAATCTTCTTGCACTTCGATGATTCGTCTTGTTTCGGTGTTAATTAGGGCGTTTTTCATAATTCGTTGATCCAGTTAAATTTTTGGTTAAGTTGTTCTGAGAGTTGGCGGCCAAGTGTTTCGTGCCAATCTTTTTTTAGTGGTTTTACTTCTTGGCGAATAACATGATCCCCATATGGGAAACCTACATCATTTTCTTTGGTGTATTGTTCTACGTTGGAAGTGTTGTGAACGAAAGGCTCTTCTCCAAGAAACTCCCATACATTATTCATTACACTTTGTGGGTCTTCTGTTAAGTCTTCAGCATGAACAAACATTAATTTATCACCAAATCTTTCGGCAGCTTCATGTAATCTCTCGATTGCAATACCAATTGGGGGGCTTTGTAGCCAACCTTGAGCGCGTTTATCGATAGTTGTCCAGTTTTGTGGGTTCTGTTGCTCCACTCCGTTAAAAACTTCTGGATGCTGCTGGCGTTTCTTTTCCATGCTGGAAAGAATGCCGCGTATATCGCGGACTGGCACAAGAACCTTTGCGTCTGGCCACACCTTAAAAAGTTGATCTAGGTGACCAATCCAAGAACGACACTTGTCTACAACTACTGGGCGGTCTGTGATACTATTAAATGCGTTCTCACATCCAGCCTTAACGTAATCCAAATACATAGGCTCAAGAACCTTCTCCATATCTACAGCTTTTGCTTCCTCTGTTTGAAAGACTTGGCGAGCTATATACCCGATTTCGTGCAAGGCACTAGTAGGCGTAGCGTGAACTCTTGAGTTCTGTGCAAGTAAATTGCAGAGCAGTGTGGAGCAAGCTCGTGGAAGACCAGATACGAAGTGTAATTTTTTACTCATATTATTATGGTGTATCTAATCCTTTAAAAGTCAACTATAAATCGAAGAAAACTGTCAAACCTCCATATGTAGCTGGGTAAGTTGCTCCTACTGGAACGTGAATTGTTGAAGCCGCTACACCAGAAAACGCATTAGAACCCAAGGCAGGAGCGGTTGTAGCTAGGCAGTTGATTGTAGCCAGGCTGGTGCAGCCCTCGAATGCGTAATTCCCGATGCTGGTGACACTGTTGGGAATGGTGACGCTCGTCAGGCTAGTGCATTGATAGAATGCGCCAGACCCGATGCTGGTGACGCTGTTGCCGATGGTGATGCTCGTCAGGCTGCTGCAGCTTTGAAATGCATAAGACCCGATACTGGTGACATTACTTCCAATGTAGACGCTATTTAATGTCGTGTTACCATCATAACCATCTAAATTAGTAATAGTTGTAAGATTTCTAGTTTGATCCACGCCAGCCTGAATATCCGTAGTGAATGGCACAAGAGATCCCTTTTCCGCATCACTCAGAGGAAGATCTGCCAACTTAATCTTTTTGGTCTGATTTAAATCGCTGTCTACTATTGGTAGCACATCGATTGCTGGATCAGCTGAAGTTAATTCTGTTAGTTGTGATATTTTTTTGTCTGCCATGATTTTTAAAGATTAAATTATATTAACAGTCAACTATAAATCGGAGACGACCGTCAAACCTCCATATGTAGTTCCGTATCCTATTGCTCCTGCTGGAACGTGAATCTCTGTAGCCGCTACACCAGAAAACGGATTAGAACCCAAGGCAGGAGCAGTTGTAGCTAGGCAGTTGATTGTCCCTAGTAGTGTACAAGCCTGAAAGGCTTCCTGTCCTATGCTGGAGACACTGCTGGGAATTTCAACAGTTGTCAAAACATTGAGGTTGCGGAATGCTTTAAGACCTATAGTCGTTACGGTATTGGGTATGGTTAAACTCAGTAAAGCCCTAAGTTCAGCGAATGTGAATTGCTCAATGGTAGTAAAGCCAGCATTGGTTGGGAGGGTGAGACTTTCTACCCCGTCACAGCCTTGGAATGCTCTTTGTTTGATGGTGGAAACGCTGTCTGGGATGGTGATGCTCGTCAAGTCGCAGTCTTGGAATGCGCTAATCCCGATGTAGGTGACGCTGTCGGGAATGTTGACGCTCTCCAGGTTAGTGCAGTTATAGAATAAGTAATTTTCGACTCTGGTGAAGCCAACATTATTTGGGAGGGTAGCACTCGCGAGATCAGCACATTGTGAGAATACACCAATCCCGACAGTGGAAACACTGTTGGGGATGGTGACGCTCGTCAGGCCAGAGTAAGCGAATGATTCATTCCCGATGCTGGTGACGCTGTTGGGGATAGTGATGCTCCTCAGGCTGGTGCAACCAACGAATGCCTCTTGTCCAATTCCGATGAAATTAGGGTTATTTGAGAAAGTTACGTTTTCTAGGGCTGCTGCGTAAGCGAATACAGCAAACTGGATACTGGTGAGTCCGTAGGGGATGGTAATGCTCGTTACAGCACAGCTATTAAACAAATAATACCCCATGCTGGTGACGCTGTCGGGAATGGAGATGCTTATCAGGCTGCTGCAGCCTTGGAATACGCTATCCCCGATGCTGGTGACGCTGTCGGGAATGGTGATGCTCGCCAGGCTAGTGCAGTTCTGGAATAAGAAATTTTCGACTCTGGTGAAGCCAACATTATTTGGGAGGGTAGCACTCGCGAGATCAGAGCATTGATAGAATGCGCTACTCCCGATGCTGTTGACGCTGTCGGGAATGGTGATGCTCGTCAGGCTAATGCAGTATCGGAATGCCTGATCCCCGATACTGGTGACGCTATCGGGAATGACGACACTTGTAAGAGATTCGCAACCGCCGAATGTATCTCGCTCAATCGAGGTAAACGCAGGATTATTTGGAAGCCTGACACTCGTTAGCGCAGAGTAATAGAATGCATAACTCCCGATGGTGGTGACGCTGTCGGGAATCGTGACGCTCTGATTTGCTAAATTAACCCCTGCAAAATTGCTGTTGCTAAACGCGGCAGACCCAATGCTGGTTACATTAGTCCCAATATAAATACTATCTGGTTGATTTGTATTGTAGAACCCATCTGAATTACTAATAGTTGCAAGATTCCGAGTTTGCTCCACGCCAGCCTGAATATCTATCGTGTATGGGTATGCGGTATCTTTAGAGGCATCACTAAGCGGAAAGTTGGCTAATTTAATTTTTTTAGTTTTACTTTCGCTGGAGTCTACAACTGGTAAAAAATCTACTGCCGAGTCTGCTGAAGTTAGTTCTGTGAGTTCTGATATCTTTTTGTCTGCCATGATTTTTGAAGATTAAATTATATTAACGGTTACGTTTGTGTTTCCGCCAATTGTTTGGCCAGATCCAGCTGTCCAACCCAGTCCAGCTGGTACGTTTATAGTAAGAGGGGACTGTGTGTTAGTGAAAACATTATCTAGGCCATTTATAATAGAAAAATCTACATTGCAGTTAATTGTCGCTAAGTTAACGCAACTACGAAAAGCGTTATCCCCAATACTAGTCACACTGCTGGGAATGGTTAAGCTGTTCAGGGCATTGCAGTTTTGAAGTGCGCTAAGCCCGATGCTGGTAACGCTGTCTGGAATATTGATACTTTGGATAGCAAAGCAGAGCCGAAATGCATTTTGACCGATACTTGTGATACCGTTAGCGATGGTTACATCCGCCAGGGCATCGCAACCAATGAATGCGGATACGCCAATGCTGGGAACATTGCTCCCAATATAGATACTAGTTAAAGTAGTGTCATCGCCGTAATACTGATTGTAAATCAACGGAGCAGTAATATTCCGTGTTTGCTCCACAGCACCGTGAAAGTCTGTAGTATACGTATACACAGAGTTTTTAGCCGAATCACTCAGTGGCAAATTACTAAATCTAATCTTTTTGGTCTCATCTGCGCTGGTATCTACAACAGGTAAGAGGTCAGTTACTGAGTCAGCTGAAGTTAGTTCCGTAAGTTCTGATATTTTTTTGTCCGCCATAGTATTTATTACACTAAACGTCTTGTTCTAGAATTAATTTAAAAGAGTTTTGTTGTAAAAGGAAAGAGTCATTCTCTAGCTCTAAAAAATCAGGAACTAATGGAGTAGGTACGCCACCAAAAAAGTCATCAAAATTCAAAGGTCTAAAACCAACATCAATTGGTTGAATAATATCTTGCGAACGCTCAAAATCATAAAGTTTTCTGTTAAACTCTTGGATTGCGTGTTCGTACATATGCGCGTTTTGGGAGTCGCCAGTAGGTATGTATGCCGCCAGTGCCGCTATCCTTAAATCGAAATTTTTAGAAGCAAACTCACCACTTTCTAAAGTAGAGTGTATTTCGTGACGTAAAGAATGGATATTTTCAATAGGCATATAATGTATTTACACATATATCAGAAGTTGTACGAAAAATAATCAATATCTTCGCCCCAAATATTTTCTACAATTTTTTTAGATTTTGAACAATAGTATTGTTTGAAATTTTCATGTTTTGTGCTATTCTCTTTTTTAAGCGTCGCCCCTGCTTTTTTATAAAAGTCTTTTAAATTAAATTTGTATAAGAATTTATCTAAATCTTCTTGTAAATTTTCAAAACTCAATAAAGAATCTACTCTTATATCATTATCGACTTCTATAAAAGATTTTTGGCTCCATGCGTGAAAAAAATTAGGATCAGAGGATAGCCGTTGAGAATACTCGCAGAATTCTAAAAAATTTTGGAAATCCATATCATAAACCCTGTTTAGTTTAGTTTTTTGAGCGAAAAAGTACATAGAGACCATTCTATCGTAAGGATTTCTTATGACGGCTAAAGTCGGAAGCGATAAAATTCTTTCACCAAATTCTTTTATTGCAAATTCTAGGCGACAGTGAGATGGGGCAAAGGTATTTTTATATACCTCATTATCTACACTGAGGTAGTTATCTCTAATTGTATTTGTTACGCCGAAGTAGTTGTAGAGAGATGTGCTGGCATTTTTGGGGATGCGAATAAAATTGACCTTCTTATTGGCCCCAAAGGTAAACTTTTTTTTATTCATACAAAATCCTGACGTTGGCTTCTTCTGCTTTTTTAAAATAATTTTTATGATTTACTTTCAAGAGATAATGATTTTTGTATTCTTCGTTGATTAAAGGGTCATCTGTCTTGTACTCAGTGTTTGAAAAAAACATTTTTTGGCAGTATTTTTTAAATGACTTATGTTTAAACCTGAACTTGTCTAAGGGCATTATTGTGTTATTTATACCTAATAAAGAAGTTTCCTTGAAAAATTTCTCATGAAAAAGTCTAACCTCTTCGTTATTTCTAGAAAACAAAATGTCATTCCAAAAATATATATCTGTTATGGCGTAATCTCCAAATATGTAAGAAAGATTACCACACAATATTGAATTGTTTTTTCTTAAAAATAGTTTGTAATAATCATTGCTGCCACAAAAAAGTTCTCTCAAATCTGCATTAAAACTGGATTGATTAAAATTTTTAATTATTTTTCCGAATTGTATAGATGCTATTTTATGAACATCATCAAAATTTTCTTCATTTGAAAATTTATATTTATTTTCCTCCAACATTCTTTATTATAATATTATATTTAAAAGTGTAAAGTAAATTATGGCAGAAGGTATAAATCAAAACGTAGCACGGGAGGCTCTGTCTCTAGATCCCAGTCAATTGTTGGAGTTTTATCTAATATACTATGATTGGCCAAAAGATGCATTTAGCGCTCTTGCTATATGCCCGTTTGTTAATGGTTCGGCCCCTACAATCTTGTGGCAGGGGCAAGCATACGCCGCATTCCCGATAGAAGGTAGTGGGTTTGAATCGAAGGGCGATCAGTCTTTACCTAGACCGAGAATAAGAGTTTCTAATAAAGATTCAATTATATCTAAATATTTGAGAACCCATAATAATCTTATAGGCGCAAAGGTAATCAGAAAAAGAACTTTTGCTAAATTTTTAGATGATGAAAATTTTCCAAACGGAGAAAACCCTTATTACGATGTAGAAACGGGTTCTACGTTAGCTTCACCTACATCTCATTTAATTGACCAAACTTATTATATAAATAGGAGAATAACTGAAACCAAACATGCTGTAGAGTTTGAGTTGTCTACTGTTTTTGAATTGGATAATGTCTACCTGCCTAATAGAAACGTTTATTCCACATATTGTACTTTTATCTACCGTGGGCATGGTTGTAGGTATGATGGGGAGGTAAAAACAACAGGCGAAAACGATGTTTTTAGAGACGCAGATGGGGTTGAGATAAATTTAAAAACCGCTGCCGTTAGAGGAGCTTCATGGTTTGAAGATGTAACCTATAATAAAGGAGACGCTGTTTATTTGGAAATAGATAATTTTATACTAAGAAAAGATGACGAAACAAATTTAAATAAAAAAACCGAGAAATTGAGAACATTTTATGTTTGTATTGAAGATAATGTTATTGGTAACCAAAAACATCCATCAACTTCAAAGAGTTGGCGGAAAGATGAATGCACAAAAACCTTAAATGCTTGTGGAAAAAGATATGAACGCGTTTTGAGGTTTGGAGGATTCCCAGGTACACATGCAAACCAACCAAGAGGATAATTTAAAAGATCAATTAATTAAATTTGCAGAATCTTCCCCATTAAGGGAAGTTTGTGGATTTGTTTGTTATGAAAATGATGAGTTATTTTTTGAGGAAGCTATAAATATTTCTACGGATGATAGTTTCTTCATTATAAATCCAATAGATTTTTTACAAAAAAAGATAGGAAAAACTCTTTTAGCTATATTTCATACCCATGTAGATTGCGCAGAAGAACCATCTGAATATGATATTAAAAGTTCAAAAAACTGTCTCTTCCCGTTTTTAATATATTCTTTAGAAACAGAAAAGTTTCATTTATTTGATGTTCCTTATTTTGAAAGGTCTGAAAAAGGTGTAAGTAAGTTAAGGGGTATTTTGAATGACTAATATAATTATACATGGAGAAATGGGTGAGGTTTTTGGTAATTTTCATAAATTTGAAATAACCAAGCTTCTTGATGTAGCTAGAGCTTTAACTGCCCAAAATAGAGGTTTTAAACGTTATTGTATTTCTAAATTTCAAGATGGAATAAGTTACGTTTATATAGACCCTAAAAACCCAAACAAAAAATGGAATACAGCGGAAGAACTTCTTGAAGAGGAGGCTCCAGAAGAAGTCCATATAGTCCCATCTATTTGTGGTTCTGGTGTTGTTGCAGCTGTTGTAACTGCGGTTGTCTCCACTGTTGCTGCGGCGGCAGCGGCGGTTGGGGGTGTGCTTGCAGCAGCTGGAGCATGGTTAGCTGGCGGAAGTATGTTAGCTAATTTGGCTGTAGGTCTTATACTCCAAGGGATAATGGCTTTACTATTCCCAGTAGAATTACCTAAAACTGACGCCCAGACATCTGAATCGAAATTAGATACGGCTAGTTATTTGTTTTCTAATTTAAAGAATACTTTAACTCAAGGATTTCCAATACCTTTATTGTATGGCGAATTAAGGGTAGGTTCTAATGTTGTTTCGACTGATGTCCGTGGTGAGGATTTATAAAAATGAACTATTATAAAGACATAATACAAAGGAGAAAATCTATTTCTCCTGTTGGATCTAAAGGAACAAAACCGTCGTTTTTAATGCCGCCCAAAGCCGCTTGGAACAAAGTAGGATTTCAAACTTACGAGGCTACCGATTTACTTTGCGAAGGGCCTATAGCTGGGCTTAGTGATCAAAATGGTGTTATTTTAAACACTTCTAGGGTTACGAAAGATTTCAACAGTGATAGCAACATCCGTGGAAGTTCGACTAACGGAATAGATAAAGGTTGTTATTTTAACGACACCGCACTTAGAGATGAAACAAACTCATCAACTCATTCAAAATACGATATGGAATTAAGAGTTGGGAATGAATTTCAAGACCCTCCGCAAATAATGCAGTTCCCATCTAAAATGGAAAAAGTTGGAGTACCCATCAAGGGACCATACGATATGGTTGGTGGTGGAAATGATGGGGCGAGGACAGGTAATGGTAGTAGAGATATTAGAAATGAAGGTAGAGCTGGTCGAGATTTTGTTGAGTGGAAAAGATTTGTACCAAGAGAACAAAGAGAAAAACCTTGGACATATCAAAATTACGACAGAAACATAGATCAGATGTTGATTACTCTTCAAATAGACGCTTTATCTGACACTAGATCATATGCGAGCAAAGCAGAAAATAAACGAGGTAAAAGTAGAATGGGTCAGCCTTTAAAACTGACTGTGACTTTCAAGGTTCAGGTCGGCAAAGTAGACAAACAGGGAGTGGAGACCATTTCAAACTCTACTTTTCAGACAAAAGCTGGTAGCGGAGTAAGCATACTGTCGGGTGGACGATTAAAAGTTACTGGCGTTATAACCAGCTCATACGCCATTTCTTTGGAAAATATTCTTTTACCAAAATTAGACGAATTAGATTTATATAATTTTATAAAAATTTCTAAAATAGAGCATGAAACTTTTTCTAATATAGTCAAAAGAGATGTAGCTGTAACAACTGTAACAAAAATAAATTCATTAAGACTTAGTTACCCTCATACAGCTTATATAGCTACATCGCTAGACTCAAAGTATTTTCCCAGTGTTCCATCAAGAACTTTCAGAGTAAAAGGAAAAAAAATTCTAATACCATCTAATTACACCCCAACCAACGCAGATGGTTCTGATAGGAGATTTTCGGTCGATGGTAGTACTTTAGGAAACGAAATATACCAAGGAAATTGGGATGGTACTTTTAAATTTGGGTGGTCTGATAATCCAGCTTGGATTTATTATGATTTGTTGATGAACACTAGGTATGGCTTAGGATCTTACCTAAGAAACGTAGAAATAATAGACAAATGGTCTCTTTACGAGATAGGTATGTATTGCGACGCGGTCACCTTAAATGACGGAAGCAAGGCTACAGTTGATGCTGGCGGTGCTGGTTTTTTTGTGGGATTGGACGACGGAACGCAAGGGTTGGAGCCGAGATTTAGCTGTAACCTTTTGATATCAGATCAAAAAACAGCTATGGGTGCTATCGAGGATTTAGCTCGGTCGTTTTTAGCTATGATGTATTATCATAACTCATCCATAAGTGTGAAAGTTGACAGACCTTATATTTTCGAGGATTTTAATAGAACTGACCAATTTGATATTGATAATGGATTTTCAGAGGTTCCCCCTAAGCACCTGAAATACCCGCCTGTTTTAATTTTTAATAATTTAAACGTAAAGGATGGGATTTTTGCATATGCTGACGTCGATAGATCTACAAAACTATCAGCTGTAGAGGTCACGTACTTAGATAAAAGATTCAATTATGCAGCTAGAACAGAATATGTGGAGGACGCAGAATCAATAAAATATGTTGGGTTAAATTTTAAAGCTATAGACGGGATTGGAGTCACATCAAGGTCACAAGCAAGAAGGTTGGCTAGGCATATATTATTTGAATCAATGCATACCACAGAAACAGTATCTTTTACTGCTGGTTTTGATGGTTTATTAACTGAGCCTGGAGATATAATTAGGGTTGATGATGAGATTAGATCGTTCCATAAAAATTTCGGTATTGTTTTAGGCACTTCTGGAACTGCGGATTACAAGAATCCTGATGGTATTTATAAGGATTCTCCGCCTAGTGGTGTAGGCCCAAGGAGTGTTATTGTTTCTCCAGCGATCATGAGTGATCAAATGTCTTATATTAGCGGCGGGGTTATAAATGTTCATAATGCATTAGGCAAAACATCCATTGATGATTTTTATGAAAACCCGACATCAGGTAATGAGTTTTATAGAGATATCAATAGACCTCAGATTATATCTTTAAAAATTAAACCTGGCGGTTCTGGCATTAGTTGGGACCCATGTGATAGTGGTATAGCTATACATATAGACGGATTGAATGATTACCTTAATGGATCTGGATCAAGTCAGTGGTTTGCAGAAAATAGCGCCAATATTAATTATGGATCAGCTTATTCTATAGACGTAAGTGGTATAGATCAAAAATATTATAGAGTATTATCAACAAGCGAAGTTGCTGAGGGCGGCATTGGCATAACTGCAACCATACATCATACTGGAAAATTCGCTTATGTAGAAAAGGGCGTAAATTACGATTTAAATACAGATACTTTTCAGCCAGATTTAAAAATAACAGAAATAAATAGGCCAAATGCGCCAAGTGCTGTAAATTTTGTTAGTTTTTCGAGACAATCTAATAATAAATTGAATTTAAATATTAGTATAAATGACCCAACTTCAAAAATTCCACAAAAATACGTTATATTTTTAACAGAGCCTGGTGGAAAAACTATTCAAACAGAAGTGTCTAAAAGCCAAGGTTCGAGTACATCGGTTACTCTTGATGACGAATCTAGCGTAGACCAATTGGGGGAATACGAAGTAACAGTTTTTTCTGAAAACTCAAAACCTGTTGCTGCAAGAAGTTTGTTATCTACAACTTTAGTTTTTACCACACAACTTAGTGATTTTAATTTTACAACTAATGATTCTTTTTTCGATTATCAAAATATTTCTCTTGAATCTAGTTTTTTCCCCTCTACTTATAGTGATAGCACTAGAATTGGCCAAGGTATAAATAAATATCCAGAGGGAACGGGTGAAATTTCTACTTTTGAATCGAGTTTTGAGGATATCTTTGGTGGAAGCGGCTATGAAATATTAAACGAAATATCTGGCCAGATATTAAATTTAAGAAAAATTGACGGAACCCTTGTTAAAGAAAACTTCAAAACACTTAGAAGTGAAGAGAGGTTTGATATAACAGTTGAAGAATTAAACGATGCTGTTCAGTATACTGGCGTCAAAAGATATCAAGTGCCTCCAAATATAGACTTTGAAGTTAATAGCTTCACACTGACTGGCGGTTTATCGACACAACAACTCATACCATTTGAAAGATCTTTCAGTGAACCGCCTGTAGTATTTACCACGCAAGAAACGAATTTCCAGTCAGATGGGCAAACAAATTATTTAAATAAAATAGGTCGAGTTTCTGGCCAAGCGAATGGTTTTGTGGTAACTGGTGTTTCTGATAGAGATAGCAATCATACTTATATAGCTTCCAAAACAGGCATATTTCTTCTTGAAAATGCGCTAAAAAGAATAGAAATTAATTACGTAACAAATTCTTATCAAGATGATTATAAATTTGTCGAATTTGTAGAATATTTTGACGCTCCCCCTATTGTATTTTTGCAGTCCCAAGAACCTGACCAAGATATAGAAGATTTATTTTCTGAAACATGCATAACTGGAATTAGTACAAGTGGGTTTTTCTATAAAGCTTTCCAAGCTGATTTAGAGATAGCTAGTGGAACTGGTATATTAGCTTACATAGCAGCAGCGGAAGAAACTTTTAATGTTTTGTCTTCTAGCTATCCAGGTGTCAAAAGCATCAATTACAATACCATCCAAGATGATAATGTATTATTTGATAGTACCCCAATTTTAAACGGTTACGGTGGACCATCTTATAGATTTGATTATAACGATTATTCTGTTTTGTGCCAAAGAGTTGAAGACTATGTCGGATATGATGATATATTTTTTACTGTAGAAAGGCATGGCACAAAAAACACTGTAAGGCAAAATGCTTTACAAACTGGATTAGACGATATAGCTGGGTTAAGTGTAGCAGACGATTTTAACAGTGATAGAATTCAATTTGAAGCTGAAGTAGGCACTGGTAATTTCTCTATGTTAACTTGGGGTACATTTCAATCGGATCTTGAGGATAAACAGTCTCTTATAAACTTCCCTGGTAAGTTTTCTTGGTTTCAGTCTGGTGACGGAAAAAATTATATTAGTTTCATCAACGAAACTTTTAAGTATTTAGCTATTACGGGGGAGACAACGCTAAACGATGAAACTCCAAAAATGCTTCAGGTTTCTATGGATAGAGAGCAAGCGGTAATGACTACTTATTTGAATGGCGTGGAAAATATCAGCGTAGATATATCAGACCTCAGAGATGGTGAAGTCGTAACAGGGTTTTACTTGACTGGTGTTGGTGTAGCGTTGAGTGGGTATTATAATAATGATGATGTCACTGGTTTTTATTTATCAGGTATAGGTGATGCGTTTAATACTTTTGGTAATACGAACGCTTTGAGTGGAGATTATACAGGGTTTGTCACTGCGGGTGGCCTTGGCGGAATATATGAAAACGTAAATTTCAGCGGTTTCAGGTTTGAATTTAGCCAAAACGTATCTGGGAATTTGAATCGGTGGACAATGGTAGATAGAGATCCAGGTAGCCCATCTTACAATAAAACAGGTTTTATTGCTTCATTTTATTGGCCATACCCTTGGCAGAGCAGTGATTCTTGGTATCTGGAGGACGCTACATTTGGTACGCCCGATATAGACTATTACTCTATCCAAGCGCCAAGAAATTTAAATACTTTTGATGGATATTATAGTGGATATTATAAGGCTGATACATATGCCTCTGTCGGTAAAACTAATGTTTTTGAAAATTTAACCACGACTGGTTTAAAAGTAAAAGTAAGTTACCAACCTACTAACACTAGATATTCTTGGGTATTGACGGATGATGATCCTAGTAGCCCATCTTATTATAAAACAGGTTGGCTCTTGCAAGGGTATCCGACATACCCCTGGGATGAACACCAGCCAAATTATATTTGGGAGAAATACCCAGGGACATCTTCAGAGAGTACTGAACCAGATTTTTCAGGTTTATATCCATATCTCCCTAGATCTTTAAATCACCCAACCAATGTCTGTCAATTATTAAACGAACCAACCAGTTTATTTGGAGTAGGACCTCTTCACCAAGGGCGTATGGGTAAGTATGCAGCGATAATTAAGGAAAAAGTAGAGAATAATTATTACAATTCTGCAGATGGAGGTTTTTCAGATCTCTCAGGCAATCCTGAAGCTGAATTTGTTATAGGTTTTAAAGAATTTCCAAATTTGATTGATTCTTCTAATAACATATTAGACGGCGATATCGATGTAATTGGCAGTATTAATCGAGATGTTAGGAATTACACAGGGACAAACGTTGATTTTAATTTTTTACAAATAGGTACATCTGGTAGCGTAAACAGGTTAGATGAAGTAAGTATAGGTTCTCACCCACTAACAGAAGGCTATAAACTTGATTTTTTCGTGGGTGGTTTTAGTCCAGAATTTAGTAGTGGGGAAGCTTCTTTTTCCGTGACGTTCCCTGATTATGGAATCAGCGATATAAGAAGTTTCGGAGCTAATTCAATTTACGCACCAACTGGCTCAGGTCTACAATATATAGTTGATTTTGATATAGTTGAAAAGCAAGTTCTTTTTGAAATTGATCTTGAAGCTGATTTGGGTGGCAGTGGAGCTATAAACATAAAACAAGTAGCTATATACACTGGAGAAACACCAGATTTCTCGGTTGATTATTTGGAGAGTACCAATTTAGTCGCAACAAATGATGTCTCAGTTACTGGGGTGGGTGAAGTTTTACAAGTGTCTGTATTAGCTGAAGATATAGAGGTTGTACCAGGACTTGAAAACACGGACTTTATATATTACAAAGCCTTGCCAAAAGATTATATCAAAACTGGCCAGGTTTCACAATCAGTCGCCGCTCAAATGTTTTATGGATTTCCTACTAGTTTAACTATTACAGGATCGGGCCAAACTACCATTGAAAGATCTAACGCATTAGATCTTGCATATGCACAATCAGATGAACCTGTTAGTATATTTGCTGATCCTGTTAATATATATATAGTGAATGATATACCTTTAGATTGGAGAGCTGAATTTATGATAAGAACTAATGGTATTGTTAGTGTAGAGAGTTCTATACCAATGAGAACTTCAAGTAGCGAACTTAACCAAGTAAACGCTAACAAGTTACAATTTCCAGAGAATTCTGATTTAACCGAATTTGAAATAAGTTGTCTGTTAAACGCAAATGGGCAAAGAGAAGCTTTTCTTATAGGTTAATTTTAATTAACTTTGTAAAACGCTTTGCTCTCTAGTTTAAAACCATTTCTTATGTAGAATTTTTCTAACTTAGAGTTTTTCTCGCTATTTCCTACTAAAACTATATCAAATTTATATATATTTTTTATATATTCTAAACTTTTTTTAAATAATTTAATGCCATAACCTTTTGTGTTGGGGTCAGATACCCACATATATTCTTGTATAATTTTTTTATTAACTCTAGCGTCATAAGTTTTCATCCATACTATATAACTAACTAATTCGCCGTTAATAAAGTATCCAAAACAAAAACAATCTTTAAATCTTTGCGGGTTGGAAAAATAAGAGTTAAAAGAAGACACGTTCAATTCACATCCGAAATGAGTATGCTTGCCAATTTTAACATACATTTCTTTTGTAAATAAAACTAAATCTTCAATTAACTCTATTTTACATATGCCGTTTTTTAAATCAACTTTAGCAGTTTCCGACATTCTTTCGCTGGGATATCTTTGTAATTTTTCCAAGTTTTAATTACTTCTGGGTCGTTTTCATAGGCCTTGTCCGTATAAAGGCCACGAAGCTTCTTAATAAAGGATTCGAAGCTAACACCCGCCTTGTCTTTTAAAATCCCCTGTGGGCTAATATCCTTCGCTCCAGAACTAGGTGCGACAACAATTGGGGCTTTGTTTCTTGAGGTATCGATTTCATCTGCCCCAACAATATGAATACCCAAGAAATTACGAACAGTGCGGACAAAAGCACGATTCTCAGCAATACATTCTAGGAACTTTGCGGCAAACCCGTTTGTGTTGTGGACTGTAGCGTTAGCGATGGAGGAAAAACTAAGACCAAGACCTTCTGAATCTGGGTTTTCATAATTAGCAATAAATTCCACGATACAACGAACCACTGATCGTTCATCAGAACTTTCTTCTACATTGTACCCTACGCTTTTAATACCTCGAAGTTTAGCTAACTCTTTAATTCCACCGAGCTTAATTAGAAGCTGGTTGTCCTCTAACCCCTCAATAGATTCTGGGAGAGGCATCTTACGCATCTCAAAATGATCTTTGTTTGGGTATAGGTGTTCTGGGCTAATCATAGCTCGCCAATTCACCGAACCATCCTCGTTAAATGTGTATTCAACAGACTCTAGTAGTCCGTGTTCGTTGCGCTTCCATAGATCTGGGCCGTATATTTTATTTTTCTTCATATAGATATAAATTTTCTAATTCTTTAGATGAGTCCTCATCATAAACAAAATCATTAGAAGTGTCAAGTTTTTTTGCAGAAAAACGAGAAGGGTAACATTTACCATTAGTTATAAACATTTTTTTAGACAAGAATTTGCAGTTTTTTGGTATTTCTTTGTTGGGGTAATTTCTTTTATCTTCAAAAATAACATTGTAATCAAAATATTTTGATCTAACTCCAGATAGAATTTTTTCGTCTCTAACTACAACAATTAAATTTATTTTTCTGTTTTTGAGATTTTTGAAAAACTCATTGAGGTCTTCCTCTTCATTCTTACTCGAATATTCGAAAGTTACTTGTTTAATGTTGGCGCAATTATTAATCTCTTGTTTTGTTAAAGACCTATCCAACCATAGATTAACTTTGGATGTTCTACTCCAATTAAAAATATTATTCATATCAAAATGAATATCAGCTTTAACGTTAATAGCTTTACCGATAAAATCTTGATGTTCTATAAAAAAGTTCGGGACAATTTCTATTGTATTATTTTCAAACAGATCCCCTATGCGAAGTGTATTAAAATTTATTTTAGATTTGATATCTAATTGGTCCAAAAGAGATTGGGCAATTAATTCTGGTTTTATTTCATTTATTCTATTACATGTGGCCGAAAAAGATGGTTTTACTTTGGAAAAATCTGGAGAAAGGCTAATGCATTTGCTTTTTTTGTGCCAGATGGGTTTTGAATTTTCCGAATACAAGTTAAAGTGCAAAATAACAGAAGGTATGTCGTAAACACTAGATACATGCCCAGGCAAACTATCACAACCTATATGCGCTGATGCTTTTTTGATGATATAATTCATCTGTTTAAAGCTTGAACCTAAAAAATATTCATCTGCTCCTTTTACTTTTTTTTCTTTAGGCCCTCCTATTTGTAGGATTTTGATTTTTTGTTTTTCTAAATATGGTTTGACAAGCTGCAAAACAATGTCCCAGTATTTATATTCAGCGGAGGGTACTTTATTAGAGGACTGTATAGTAATATATTTATCAGGAACTCCTGGTATAAAATGTTCTGTGATATGTGGGCGGCCAATTTTGACCCCCAGATCTTTTGCGTAAACTTCAGCTATATGACTCATATGATTTTTCTTCTCTAATGTGTGAATTAAATAAAATATTTATTTCGTTTTTGCATGAAAACCTAATATCATTCGCATGATAAACATCTCTAGCTAATCTAATGAAATCTGGGCCAAAGTCTTTAAGTCTTTCCTTTTCTCTGATGTTATCCTCTATAACCCATAAAGATCTGTTTATTTCAAAGAGGTCGGCTTTGAGAGCTATCAACTCTAACAAATTATCAACCACCTCGTTGTTTAAAGAAACTTCTTCATAGAATTTTTTTAATTCATTGTACTCGGTTTTAATATTTTTTAACTTTTTTGGATCAGAGATTTTCTGTTTTTTAATTTCAAGAATAGTTAACTTATCAATAAGTTCTCCAATTGATATGGGTATTTTAATTTTCATATAACTTTAATTGTGTTTTGTCTTTGCCATTGTGGTGGTAGTTGTGAAATTTTTGTGTGCCACAATGAGGTAAGAAGGCTAGGTCGAAAAAACCAGCATGAGTACCTCTACCCTCTAGAAAATGCAAATCATCTATTTCCTGACAATATTGAAGAACTTTATGAACGTCTGGGTGGTCTTCTATGTAGTCAAAAAATTGAGGTTCCGAGAATACATAAATATCATGTGTTGGATACAAACTTTTAACATTATCTATTAAAGAATTAATCCAAAGTACATCTCCAGCAGATCTAGGCATAACTATAGCCAATCTATCTCCATCATCTAAAAAATTAATTAGATCATTTTTTTCTGTATCTTTTTGCTCTAGATCAAAGTCATAATTTGCACAAGGCATAGAATCGAATATCTTTTCTAGTTTTTTGCCAATTACGGGTATAGAATAATTGTCAATAGTCCACTGTCTCGCTTTCACTCCAATTTGATAGATTTTATTAGCATCCATCTTCCAAACCTTTTTTAATTGTTTGGCTATGCTAGATGGGTAAGTGGAAGCTTTAATAAACTGAGTCCCTGGCTCTCTATACTCGGACCAATCAAGCGGCAAACTACCGCTCTCTAGAGTAGAAGAATCCTCCCCACACGAATAGTTTGTTACTAGTGTCACCAGCTCTGTTAACTTAGCTTCAAAAATAGGTATTTCCATGCCACCACTTGTAAATGGGTGACAATAAACATCCATCAAGTTATATATTTCATTAAGTTGCTTTTCGTTAACACCAGCTTTAACATTTGTGGTGTTTAATGATTTTTCTGTACCGCAAAATCTACATTTTTGTTCCTGCCCAGTGAAGGGGCGGACCTCATATTCCCCACAAGCTGAGCAAAAATAGGTTGTTAGAATATCTTTTGGGTCAATATCTTTTTCTTTTATCAATCTTGGTATGTCCCAACCCTCCGACCAATGAGTATGGAGTAACAACTTCGCTTTGGGGCAATCTCTTTTGAATATTTTAAATCCCTCCAATAAATTTGGAACACTTTTTCGTAATTGATTTCTAAAAACGAATCCTACAACAAAACTGTCCGATAGATTAAATTTATTTCTTAAATGCTCTTTGTCTACTCTATTAAAACGATAAAAATCTTCGGTGCTAACAGATCCGTGTAACGTAGCGGCGTTTTCATGCCCCATCTTTTTGAGATCCCTCTCCGCAAAAGAAGCCCAAGTATAGAAGTTTTTTGTTTTTTTTATAGCTTCGACAGCTTGTGGTAAAATTGGCTGACTATCTAATGTGGTCCAAATCATATGGTTGATTTTATTCCACCAAGGTTTATTCCAATAACCTTCAAATGCCCAAATATCCTCTACTCCAACATAAATATCTGGTTTATATTCTTGAATAGCTTGGTCTATCGTTGCTCCACCATAGCCAGCATCGCGCCCTTTTTGTGGGTCTGATTGTAATCGTCTTAAAATTTCTGGGTTATTTGGTAAAGACCCTTGAGCTTTCCAAGGTCTAAGTTTTAAAGATGGGTCTCCCCACTGAATTCCGTTTGCGAATTCAATGATTTCGTATTTACCTGTTTTTTGTAGGTATAAAAGAATATTTTTTGCGTTTTTACCAAATCCAGTAAACGCTTTAGCAGAGTTTGAATGAAATAAGATTTTCTTTTTCATTAATAATTGAAAAATTTAAAAAGAAACAAATCAAACAAACCTTTAATGGTTCTAGCTTCGCCAAGCTCTATACCCATGCCGAACTTCATTGTGGAGTTTTTAACTACACTGAAAGAGAAAGCTTTTTGGCCATTCTTTTTAACATAAGGTTTGAACGAAATTGTTGTTTTATCGTCGTTATAGCTGTGAAACGCAGAAAACTCTGTATAGTTTTCGATGGCGTGGAGCATTCCGCCTACCTCATTTTCGTTCAGTTTAAAATAAATATTTTTTTCTGGGTCTTTCGCATTGGCACTAAAAGATCCATTCCTAGTTTTTTCATTCCATGAAGCTTGTTTGATTGATTGGACAAGTATGGTAGGTTTTGTTTTATTACCTTCTTTGTCTTGCTCTACAATTTTGAAGGAAAAAGCGCACCCCGTATTGAAGGAGTTTGGTTTGTAAATATCGTGTTGTTTCATTTAGGTGATTCTAAATGAAAAACTTTTATATTCAATATAAATTTTAAATTATTCTGCTTCTTCAATCTCTTCAGCCATTGATGCTAGAATTTTTAACTCTTCCTCATCATAAGTTTTAACTGTTGGCATTGGCGTGAAAAATAATTTATCAAAAGATTTTATATACTCTGGCAAGAATTTTTCTAACGTGGGTCTAATATTCAGATATACACCCATGTAATGACATAAATTTTCACATCTATAAAAAGCACCGTAAGTAAAAAAATGAAATACTGTTTTGTGCAATAAGTCTTGAAATATTAACATTCGGTTTGTTTCTTTTTTTTCTTCGTACTTAGATATAAAATCTTCTAATGTTAAATCCCCTAATATTCTAGAAAACTCATGGTATTTGGTTAAAAATAGCAGCGTGTCTTTGGAGTCCATGTATAATTCTAAATTATTTACAACTTTTAAAAGGCTATAATAAATATCAGAAGTGTGAGAGTTTTCAAAATTAATGAATTTTATGAAACCATTTTTGTATAAAATATTAGATTTTTTTAAATTAGAATGACACAACACAGATACATCTTCTTCGTACTCAGTTAAAAATTCTTCTTTGATCTTTGCAAAAACATCAGAAATGCCTGAAAGATTTAAATCTATCAATTTCGCAAATATTTTTAATTCTTTGGGGTCTTCATTTTGGATTGCTGATAATATGGATTCGTTTTGTGAAAACCTATCTTTAAAACTTTGCATCTTTGTGTTGTTTGATTCATGAACAGCGTCTAGAACTGCTGAAAATGTCCCCATATTATATACAAGATCACCGACCCCATAATCAAGAAAGCTGTTGCCATTTTCCCATGTTGTCAAAAGCATATTTATGTTATTAACTTCATCTATTTTATAAAACACGATTGATGGAGCGAACATATCAGTAATGCTTTTTAATGCTTCGTGTTCTGTTTCTAGTTTTTTATTAAGGGCATCCAAACTGACCTTAAATAGAAACTTTTTCTTTTCGAAAATAAAAGAATAGCTTTCGTAAAAAAAGGTAGAATTGATTAACTCAATATCAATTACATCTTTAGATATCTCTGGGAAAACCTCTTTGAGATATTTAATTATGAAATCTTTTTCAAATTCAGAAATTTCCTCATCTCTTCCAGTTGGGTTGGAATCAACCATTATGTAGTTATTTAACTGAATTTCTTTTTCCTGTGCCATATACATTATATTACACAAAAAAGGCGGTATTTCTACCGCCTGAGATGTTAGATCTTAGTCTTGCCCATTGAGAGCGTTTTAAGGCTCGTCTTGGCAAACTTTCGAATCTCCTTAGCATTTCGATCTCGAACCACCACATATTTTGGGGTCTCACGCACAAATTGTGCGTTGAGCGTTTCGCCTTGTTGAGTAGTGAGGCCGAAAAAACGGCCACCACTAGCGCTAATTGCTTTTACAATACGGTTTGTCTTATTCATTTTGTTCATTTTATTTATTTGTTAAAATCCTATTCTGCCAGAAGATGGCACATTTTTATTTTCTTTGATGTTTTCCTTCGAAGTATTTAACTTATGAGCAAATATATCATATATTGTATCCATGTCAACATTAAAAGTTTTATTTTTCAAACTTTCTCCCCATTTTTCTAAGATTTTTACATACTTCCCGTGGAATTTATCATAGTCAGTGTTTTTTTGAAAATCTAAGTCTACGAGTTGTTCTTCCATGTCTTTTGCTTTTTGTGGGCGAACCATGTTTACTTTTTTTGTTTTAGCTCCTGATTCATCTATAATGTCAAAAGCTTTATCTGGGAATTTTTTATTACTTAAATAAATATCACATAGCTCTACAATTTTTGCTAACAGTTCTTCGCTATATTCTACTTGGTGAAATTTTTCATAAGATTTCTTAGCCACCTTTAAAAGCTCAAAGGTTTCTTCTTTGGTGGGTTCATTTACATTGATTAATTCAAACCTACGATTCAACGCAGAGTCGTTTTTAAAAAAACGATCATACTCATCTTTGGTTGTAGCGCCAACACATGATATATTCCCTCTTGATAAAGCTGGTTTAAGTATGTTGGCAAAATCTAGACTACCTTCTGAACTGCCAGCCCCAACTATGGTATGGATTTCGTCGATAAACAAAATATAATGATCTTCTGCGGATAGATGTTCTAATATTTTTTTAAGTTTTTCTTCCATCTGTCCCCTATAAATAGTTCCAGACATTACAGAGGTTAAGTCTAACGAAAGTATATTTTTATGTAACAAAAGATCTGGGCATTCTCTTTTTAGGATTTTTTCAGCCATGCCTTCGACAATAGCAGTTTTTCCAACTCCAGCTTCTCCAACTAATATAACATTGCTTTTATTTTTACGTAATAATATTTCAAAAATTCTTTCAATCTCGGCATCTCTTCCAAAAATTTCAAACTCTCCTTTTTGTGCTATTTTTTCATTTAGATTTTCGCACCACCCATCCATTTCAGATGAAGTAGTTTCTTGTTGAGTTGCATTTGAACCAATACTTAATGGAACTTTTTCTTTGGGTATGCCATCTTTTATTATTTTTTTTAAGTCATTAATTAATTTAGTTAAATCTATGTTTAAGTGAATTAAAAAATCAGCGATTTCTTCTCTTGTGCTGAGAATGGAAATTAAAATATGATCTATCCCAATAAATTCATCCTTAGAACGAGATGCTAATAAACTAGAGTTTTGTAAGATTTCGTATATTTCTGGTGCATATATTTTTTTCTTTCTTTTGGGTTCTTTGTAATTTATTATAGCATATTCTATACCTTCAATAATACCATCTTTAATCAGGTCGTTAGAAACTATAGCAAAATCTATACTGGTATGATCTAACCTAAGTATAGATAGCATAAGATGCAAATCAACAACTTTTAGATGCCCAAATTCTTCAGCGACAGATATTGAGTCTTTGATCGCTTTTTGAGCGGAAGGTGTGAAGTTAAAGTTAGATAGATCCATTATTTGATTTCAGATAGTTTTGTATAAATTTTTTCATCGAGAATGGTAATGCTATCACCGAATATAATATCTTCCCCTTTGCTGCCATAAATAAACACAATTTGTTCTTCTTTGGGTTTTTTGCCTCCATTGTTTAAATAATTATCTAACGTGGCGGAGCGTCTATTATTCATAAGCATAAAATCAATTGTACCAAAGTCATCTTGTATTTCTACTCTCATATATTTATTTCCTGCCGCACTTGTTCTGGAGATACAGTCGGTTACAACCCCTACCAGTTTTACCCTGTCGTTGTTATTGATAGACTTTAATTGAATAGTATCACATAGATCACCAGAATTTTCAAAGACATCTTTAATCTGTGTTGAATGGCTATAGCCAAGATACTTACGTTCAAAAAACCAATTCGCAAACTTTAAGTGATCTTTATTCTTTTCGTAAATCTTTTTGTATCCGTCGTATTTCTTTTTAAATGTGTTAAATCTAGAATCTTTCATTAACGGTTTGCCATCGTCGGCTACTAGGGAGTCTTTCACGACAGAATGGATGGATTTCAATACATCGTAATCAAACCTCTTTCCTAATTCTACAAAATTACGCTTTTCTCTATCCGTAAGAATATTAAACGCCTGAGCTTCTAGCACTAAGCGACAACGGTTTGGGATGGCCGCCTTTGAGTCGCAAAAAGAATCCATCATTCCCCCTTGGACTAATCCAGATAGCACACCAATATTTAAACCAGACTGCTTAGCTGTGAGGAATACGTCGTACTTATTCTGACTGGTGTCTTGAGACTTACGAAATTCGACTAAGCTTTCTAGGGTTTTTTCAGAAACTCCCTTGATGCTGTTGACACCGAACCTGATGTCGCGACCCTCGATCTCAAACATGATGTCGGATTTAGATAAATCAGGTGGCAAGAGTTTCATATTAAAAAGACATAGCTCTTGATTAATTAATGAAATTTCAGCATGAGAATCTGGTTCATGTTTTGTCATCCTTAACAAACTCAAGAAAAACTCCTGTGGGTGTTTGAATTTAAGGTGAGTTGTGATTGCCGCCAAAATAGCATAACTAATTGAGTGGGATTTATTGAACGAGTAATTAGCTGAGTCTTCTGCAACCTTCCACAAGACTTCGCCTACCTGTTCATCTAAATTGTTTTCCTGAATCTTGGCCGCAATCTTATCTTTCCATTTAGACATTTGTTCCACCTTCTTCTTACCAACTATTCGTCTCAGCTGCTCAGACTCATCTAAGGTGAAGCCAACCTTAACAGCCATCTTCATTAGCTGCTCTTGGTATAGTGGAATACCTCCAGTATAGGAAAGAATCTCATCAAAGTATTCGTTTACTGATTGAAACTCTCCTGTGCTAACGTATTCGCTGTATACATCCAAATAATCAAGCGCACCAGGACGAGCAATAGCCACAACCGCAGATAGTTCTTCTAAATTTCTTGGTGAAACTTTCTTGCAGACTTTGAAATTGGTATTAGCTTCGATTTGGAATAACCCTTTAGGGGCTTCAATATTCTTGAAGTTTTCATAAATCTCTGGAAGCTCTACATCAATATCTTCCATTTTGATGCCAAGCTGTTTGCACGTTTCATGCACAACAGAAAGAGTGCGCAAGCCCAAAATATCGAACTTAACCATCAAAGCTGCAACATCATTCATATCATAAGCTGAAATAAGATCGCCGTCACCAGTTCTCTGCATAGGCATAATTTCTTCAACATTATAAAAGCTGATTGCAATGCCAGATGGGTGGACTCCTGTATTTTTATTTAGACCTTCTAATTTTTTAGCTATTCTGTATACTTTTGCGTTTTTATCCGCAAATTCTTTAAACTTTTCACTCTCTTCGTAGGCTACATCTAGTTTAGCTACCTTGCCAAACTGTTTAGGTATAATAGAGCTAACACTATTTACATCATCTTCAGATAATTCTCCAACAATTTTACCGCACTCTTTAACGCATAGCTTACTACTTAAAGTATTTAGTGTTAAAATTTTACAAGTTCTTCCTTTGTGTTTTGTTTCAATATATTTAATCACTTCTTGGCGGCGATCATAAGAAATATCATTATCAACATCAGCTAGGAGCGAACCATCAAGATAGGTAATACCATCAACAATTGTTTGTTTGGCTCGGCTCTTCGAAACAAATCTTTCAAAGAAAAGATCATATTTGATTGAGTCAACATTTGTAACTCTTAACAAGTATAATACCAAAGATCCTGCGGCAGATCCTCGTCCTGGACCCGTGGGTATTCCATTTTCGTGACAATAATTGAGAACGTCCCAATTCAATAATATATATTCAACAAAACCAAGCTCCTCTAAAACAGAAAGCTCCATTTTCACTCGATCATAGTATTTTTGCTTATTATCTAATAAGTCAATACCTCTATCTTTTACGCCTTTCAAGCATAGCTTTCTCAACAAGTCAAAGTTAGATGTTCCTTTTGGGATGCCTAACTCTTTATAGTGCTTGTCATCTACTTCAATCTCGGGGAGTCTTACCCCAACTGGCATAGGTTGCTTGTATGGTTTTAATTGTAACATATACCGTATTATAGGTATAGTTTTGCAAATAGCAAGTTAAAAAAGGTAATTAAATGGAACAAAAATATTCAACAACACTTTTGTCACTTTTTTTAATTTTGTATTCTTATTGGGTATTTTGGATACCAACCACATTATTGGTCGCACATAATAATTTATATAAATTATAATAAATTTATTGCATAAGAAACATTTTCTGTTTTTATATTTATTAATAAAAGCCTCTTTAACGTTGTTTGGGTCGGCTTTTCTTTTTGTGTTATCTAATTGGCTGGACTTAACGCATTTAGATTTAATTAAAAATCCATTAATAAACGAAAGCTCAAACAGAACATACCAATCTTTATTTGAAAAATCTATATAAGTGTCTGAAAAAATATTAATTTTACCAGAAAAGCATTCATCAATCCAGTACTCACCCTTTGTTTTTATGGCGCTCCTCATTGGTTTATCGTTATCGCACACGTACTCATACTCCTCAAAGTATTGAGACTTAAGACTGCCCTCAAAAGACACCATATAATCGCTCGCAGAGCTATCAAGATCCCTAGTCCTAAAGCTATTATTTGTTTTTATTAAGCAAATAACTTCATTGGGGACTTCTGTTTTGCCCCAATCAATGTTTTGAATAAATTTTTCTACGCTTTCGAATAAAACTGTGTCGGACATATCCATAAACTATGTTACACGTTTATACGTCCAATTCCCACAGCTGTTTTTGGAATATTTCAAAATTCTTTTCGATGTCATATAAAGCATCATGCAACTGATTCTCATCAAAAGGAATCTCATAATGCTGCAATAAGAACTTCTGGTTAGTCTTTAAGCCTCTTTCTCTGTAGTTTAGATACCTAAGCTGCCAAGTTAACATATCGTCCTTGTCTGGAGTCTTATTGCCCTTAGCGAGAGCTGTGGCAATGACCTTGGTGTCGAGAATGCGGCTAATGAAAGAGTAATCAATCTCAATACCAAGATTTCGGGCGATAACTCCTAGCATATATATATCATATCCTAACAAATTTTGGCCAACGATTATAACATCCTCATCCATAATTAGGTCAATAAACTCTTTATAAACCTTTTCAGGGTCTTCTGCCTTGCTTAAATATTCTTTTTTATTAAACCCTGTAATTCTAGCCGCATCATCCGATACGTTTAAGTCATCCCACTTAAGAAAGCGGTTTTGCTTTTTTACTATTTTTTTACCCTTAGCTTCAATCCAAGCTAATTGCCAAGGTTTTGATGATACAAGGTTTAAGCCTTCGGTCTCGGTATCAAAGATAATATATTTTTGATCGAATTTAAATCTTAATAGATCTTCCATTATTTTTCCTCCTTCCAAGATTCAACACAAAAACTATCAGACCCGAAATGATCTAAACGAGGATTACTTATACTCGCTTGTCGCCCAGGCTGGCGATTACAAATACACTTATATGTTTGGAATGCCTCAACATCTTCTTTGTTTTCATAATATATGGATTTAGCTTTTATCATTTTTTTGTTCGGTTCGTTTGCAATATACTGCTCAATCTTTTGTTTAAGTAGGAAATCAAAGGGAAGGTTATTGTTTTCGACAATAAAACTCATTTCGTCTGGCAGTGATGGCATACAATTAGCAAACGTTGTAAGGTTTTTATGTAAAAATGAATCATAAAAGGGGACAACGAACTTTAAGTTTTTAAAACTTTCCCAAGGTGTCTTTAATTTTTCGCCAGAACTCTGAGTACATAGACTATATAACTCTTTGCAGCCCTCGTCCCCATCTGCGAAGGCTATAATTTTGCTTTCTGATTCGGGGTTTTCGTCTTTGTTAAAGATGGGTAGACGCAAACCGAAGCGCATTCTATCCCCAAAAAGCCTGAAAGCTGCTGGAAAACCAGTCATAGAGTCTTCTACAAAATAAACCTCTTCGAGATTATTGTCTGTAGCTATTCTATCTACGTCGTCGAGTCGGAGTATACTGTTACCGATTGAGAAGTGAGTTTTAAATAAAGGAATCATTCAGGTATTAAACAATACTAACCTCGTTTTGTCAAGTGTTTTGGACAACCTTCGTAATATTTTATTTCATGGCTACCTTCTTCTGGAACCATTTCTGCATTAAAATCTTCTTGAAAGCAGGACGAAACAAATTCACCATCCTTGTTTTTTATTTCAGCATAAAAGAAATCAAACTTATATGGGCAATGCCACATTACAGTTCCATCTTTTTTGAGTTGACCCTTCTCTTTAGCAAAGCCGCATTGAAGTTTACCGCCGAAAGAGCCGTCTGATGGAAACCCTTTATCTGCTGCAAAGTTTGCTACTGCGTCATTTTCGTTGAAATTTTCTAAATAATCTTGGACAGATGCCAGTTGAAGTTCAAAGCCCTCCAAGTCATCTTCCTCGATAGGGTCCATCTTCATTAACCCGTTTTTATTTAAATCAAATTTTAAAAATAAGAATTCCGAAGTTCTGTTGACATATTCTGGAAATAAATGTTTTACCGCCAAACAATACATATAGTCTTGGAGGTTGTCTTCTTTTTCTTTCCCTTCAAACATTTTCTTACTAGTCTTGTAGTCTCGGAT
>Ga0255783_10001006_pt1 | contig 31033 bp, 35 predicted proteins | sample 011ome_22_FD_179981 | JGI IMG/M metagenome (GOLD analysis project Ga0255783, IMG submission 179981) | Coastal salt marsh microbial communities from the Groves Creek Marsh, Skidaway Island, Georgia - 011507BT metaG (version 2) | ecosystem: Environmental > Aquatic > Marine > Intertidal zone >... | reverse complement strand
ACAATTTAAAACATAATATAATTTGTATCAAAATATCTACTATCAGAGAGAAAAGAATTTAATCCATTTATGGGATGATAAAAGAGGATATTCCTCATTCCCATATACTCGTTATGCTTACGAACGTGCAGAACGTGGTGAGTATAAATCTATTTATGGAGACACTCTTACTAAGATTTACAAGTTCAGTAAAGATGACCCAGATTTATTCGAATCAGATGTACCTGAAACAACTCGTGCTTTAGTCGATTTATATTCTGATTCAGATGACCCATCAACTGGCCATGTTATTCTTACATACGATATTGAGTGTGAGATGACAAGTGGACTTCCTAATCCAGAAGAAGCTACGAACGAACTTACTTCTATTGCACTTCACGATTCTGCAACAGACCAATATTGGGTATTGGTAATGGATAAGGAGGGTGAGATGGTTGCTAAAACTACTGATAAAGCAATCGTACTTCCATTTAAGACAGAAGAAGAGATGTTGTTAAAATATCTCGAACTTTACGAACAAATTAATCCATCAATCGTTACTGGTTGGAACATTGATTATTTTGATACACCTATGTTATACAATCGTATAAAACGATTATTGGGTGAACAACAAGCAAATAGATTATCACCTATTGGAAAATGTTTCTGGTCACCATATCGTAAGAGGTATTTCATGGCTGGAGTTTCTTATTTGGATTATATTGCTTTATATAAGAATTATAACTATGGGGAACTACCTAACTACCGATTAGATACTGTTGCACAGATAGAATTGGGTAGGGGTAAGATTGAATATCAAGGAAACTTAGACCAATTATTTAGAGATGATATTGAAAAATTCATTGAGTATAACTTAGTCGATGTAGAGTTAGTAGTTGAATTTGATAGAAAACTTCAGTTCATAGATTTGTGTAGGGGTATATGTCATGCAGGCCACGTTTCGTATGAAGATTTTGTTTATTCATCTAAGTATCTTGAAGGTGCAATGCTAACATATCTAAGGAGAGGAAACTTAGTTGCTCCAAATAAACCTGCTGATAGACAAGAAATGATGCAGGCTCTTAAAGATGACGGTCAAAAAACATTTGCAGGTGCATATGTGAAAGACCCTATTGTTGGAAAGTATGAATGGATATATGATTTGGATTTAACTTCCCTATATCCTTCTATTATTATGACTATCAACATTTCACCTGAAACCAAAATTGGTAAAGTGAAAGATTGGGATGTTCAGAAATATCTTAAAGGTGAAGTTGATACCTATTATATTGGAGATGATGCAATTTCCAAAGAAAACTTAAAAGAATATTTAGAAAAATCTAAATTCTCTATTGCATCCAATGGAGTATTGTATAGAACTGATACCGTTGGTTGTATTCCAGGTGTATTGGATTTATGGTTCAAACAAAGGGTAGAGTTTAGAAAATTAGAAAAGAAGTATGGTCAAGAGGGTGATAAAGAAAAATATGCCTTTTACGGCAAAAGACAGTTGGTTCAAAAAATTCTACTTAACTCTCTTTATGGTGTTCTTGGCCTTCCTGCCTTTCGGTTTTATGATATTGATAATGCGGAAGCCGTTACTCTTACGGGCCAAACGGTTATCAAATCAACTGCGGATATGGCTAACATCAAATATAACAAAGAGTTAGGAACACCTGATTTAGATTCGAACATTTATATAGATACGGATTCGGTATTCTTTTCAGCAGTACCGTTGATGGATAAGAGAACTCCTAATTGGAGAGATGAATCACAAGATACCATTGCTGGTTATGTTGATGTTATTGCTGGTGAAGTTCAAGATTATCTAAATGAGTTTTATGATGTTCTTTCAAAGAAAGTTTTCAATGTGGATAAAGATAAACACAGATTGGAAATTAAAAAGGAATATGTAGCCAAAGCAGGTCTATGGGTTGCTAAGAAACGATATGCTCAATGGATTATCATGAATAATGGTATTCCTACTGATAAGTTGGATGTAAAGGGTCTTGATGTAAAGAGGTCATCTTTCCCTAAAGCATTCCAAGAATGTATGGGAACAGTTCTAATTGATATTTTACGAGGTAAGGGTGAAGAAGAACTTACTGAGTTTGTTTTAGATTTCAAAAAGAATATGACTTCACGACCTAATTCAGAAATTGCTAAAAACTCTGCAATTAAAAACTTATCCAAGTATAAACCAAAAGGAAAAAGAGAACCATTTACTACAATGAAAGGAACTCCTGCTCACGTTAAGGCTGCAATCGCTTACAATGATTGTTTAGTTCATTTCAATGCACCTTACAAATACTCACCTATCACAGATGGTGATAAAGTAAAATGGGTATATCTTAAAAACAATCCATTAGGATTGGATGGAATTGCATTTACAGGTTATTCAGACCCACCTGAGATTGAGTCATTTATCAACACTTATATTGACCACAACAAAATCTTTGAAAGAGAATTACGAGGTAAGTTACAAGATTTCTACGATGCAATCGGTTGGGGTGAAATGATTAGTGAGCAGAAAACCGCAGAAAAGTTTTTTAGTTTTTAAAATAAAGTTATATGAAAATATTATTAGGAGATTGTATAGACAAACTCAAAGAGTTAGACGATAATTCTATTGATTCTATTGTTACTGACCCACCATATGGTTTATCATTTATGGGTAAGAAATGGGATTACGATGTTCCTTCACAAGAAATATGGGAAGAATGTTATAGAGTTCTAAAACCAGGTGGCCATCTTTTATCATTCGCTGGAAGTAGAACTTATCATAGAATGGCGGTAAGAGTTGAAGATGCAGGGTTTGAAATTAGAGACCAAATCATGTGGATTTATGGTTCAGGTTTTCCAAAATCTATGAATATAGGAATACAAGTTGATAAAAAACTTGGTAATCAAAGAGAAGTAGTTGGTGAAAAAGTAAGGGGTGATGTTCAAAAGGCAAAGGAAAATGGTGCTGGTTACTTAGCTGACCCTGCAAATAGAAATAATACCAAACAATTTGGATATGGAACACAAACTATAACAAAAGGAAACTCCGAGTGGGAAGGTTGGGGAACTGCTCTCAAACCCGCTCACGAACCAATCGTAATGGCAAGAAAACCACTTTCAGAAAAAACAGTAGTTAATAATGTTTTAGAATGGGGAACTGGTGGAATAAATATAGATGCATCACGGGTTGGAACAGAGCAAATAACAATAACCGGGCAGGGTAATGATAATCTATTTCATGGGAACTTTTCTGGCAAAATAGATAATCCAATAAGAGAAGGTAGATTTCCTGCAAACATAATCTTTGATGAAGAAGCTGGTAAAATCTTGGATGAACAGAGTGGAACATCTAAATCCACAGGTGGTAGAAGTGGAAACAAAGAAGGTATATGGGATGGTAGATATAATGGAGAAGTAAGAGATGAAAATCCTGGTTTTGGTGATGTAGGTGGAGCATCTCGTTTCTTCTATTGTCCAAAAACGTCTAAAACTGATAGGAATGAGGGATTAGATACATTTGAGGAAAAGCAAACCGTTGGAGGTGGTGGTGGTATAGGTAATTATCAAGATGACGTAAATAGTGCAAGTGGTAAGTTTGGTAGTGAAAAGGCACCAAGTAAGAATAATCACCCAACAGTAAAACCAACTGATTTGATGTTATATCTTATTCGTTTGGTTACTCCAAAAGGTGGAACTACACTTGACCCATTTATGGGTAGTGGTTCAACTGGTAAGGCTGCCATTAGAGGTGGGTTTGATTTTGTAGGTATTGAAAGAGAAGAAGAATATATGGAAATAGCATCTGCTCGTATCCAATATGAAATAGATAATCCTTACAACGAAGAAACTAAAACACGACCCGAAGTTAAAAAAGAAGTTAAAGAAACTGTTAATAAGTTTTTTAGTTTTTAAATAAAGTTATATGAGATTATTATTAGGAGATTGTTTAGATAAATTAAAAGAATTAAAAGACAATAGTGTAGATAGTATTGTCACAGACCCACCGTATGGATTAAGTTTCATGGGTAAAAAGTGGGATTATGATGTTCCTTCACAAGAAATATGGGAAGATTGTTATAGGGTTCTAAAACCAGGTGGCCATCTTTTATCATTCGCTGGAAGTAGAACTTATCATAGAATGGCAGTTAGAGTAGAAGATGCTGGATTTGAGATTAGAGACCAAATCATGTGGATATATGGTAGTGGGTTTCCAAAATCACTCAATATAGGTAAAGCAGTTGATAAGACACGTGGTGTTGAGGGGGATGTCATTGGTACACGCAAAGTTACATCATCAGACATTGGGCAAAAAAGTGGTTGGAATCCTCTTAATACAGACAGAGGTGAGTATGAATACAGAGAAATAATGAATGAATGGAAAGGTTGGGGAACTGCTCTTAAACCAGCACACGAGCCAATCGTAATGGCACGAAAACCACTCAGCGAAAAAACGGTAGTTAATAATGTTTTAGAATGGGGAATAGGTGGAATAAATATAGATGCATCAAGAGTTGGAACAGAAAAGATTTCTGCGCATCATGTAGGTTCATCTGCAAGTGAAACTTATTCTTGGAATAATGGCGATAAAAAAGAGAGTAGTAAAGAGTATTACACAAACGAAGGCAGATTTCCTGCAAACATAATCTTTGATGAAGAAGCAGGTAAAATCTTGGATGAACAAAGTGAAGGTGGTGCATCTCGTTTCTTCTATTGTCCAAAAACTTCTAAAACTGATAGAAACGAAGGATTAGAACATTTGGAGGATAAATACTATGCAGCAGGTAATCAAGCAAAAGCAGAACTAAAACGAGGTAATACTGATTTTAATGCAAATAAAGACAAGGGTAGGGAAGAAAGACACAACCATAATCAAGTAGGTGTAAGTAAAAACAATCATCCAACAGTTAAACCAACTGATTTGATGTTATACTTAATCAGATTAGTAACTCCAAAAGGTGGAACTACTTTAGACCCTTTTATGGGTAGTGGTTCAACGGGTAAAGCTGCCATTAGAGGTGGGTTTGATTTCGTAGGTATTGAAAGAGAAGAAGAATATATGGAAATTGCAACTGCGAGAATCCAATATGAAATAGATAATCCATATAACGAAGAAACTAAAACACGAACCGAAGTTAAAAAAGAAGTTAAAGAAACTGTTAATAAGTTTTTCTCCTTTTAATTTGGACAATCCAAAAAGATTTTGTATCTTTGTATGACAATGTGTCAGTACTACCATTTGTGGTACCGATATTGAACATACTATAAACACATAATAACAAATAAAAACAGAAAGTAAAGTTATGGCAACAAAACAATTAAAGTTTGATGTACAGGCAAGAGAATCATTGAAAAATGGATTAGATACTCTGGCTGATGCAGTAAAGGTTACATTAGGACCAAAGGGTAGAAATGTACTCTTACAAAAACAAAATGGAATACCACATATTACCAAAGATGGTGTTTCAGTAGCAAAAGAAATTGAGTTAGAAGATGTGTTTGAAAACATGGGAGCACAACTTGTAAAGGAAGTTGCTTCTAAAACAGCTGATGAGGCTGGTGATGGTACAACCACTGCAACAGTTCTCGCACAAGACATCGCAAGATTAGGATTCGAAGCAGTACACAATGGTGCTAACCCAATGGAATTGAAAAAAGGAATCGAACGAGCAGTTGGTATTGTAACCGAAGAACTTGGTAAACAAGCAATCGTAGTTGGTTCTGATTATGATAAAATCAAACAAATCGCAACCATCTCTGCAAACAATGATTCTGTAATTGGTACTCTTATCGCAGATGCCTTCCAAAAGGTTGGTACTGATGGTGTAATCACCGTAGAAGAATCTAAAGGTATCCAAACTTCAATGGAGTTAGTAGAAGGTATGCAATTCGATAAAGGTTATCTATCAGCACACTTTGTAACTGATACTGAGAAAATGAATGCAAGTTTAGAATCACCATACATCTTATTATATGATGGTAGGTTATCTTCTATGAATGACATTCTCCCTCTCTTAGAACAAGTTTCAGGTCAATCTAAACCTTTGGTAATCATTGCAGATGATGTAGAAGGAGAACTCCTTGGAACCCTTGTGGTGAACAAGTTAAGAGGTATTCTTAATACAGTTGCAGTTAAATCACCTGCATTCGGTGATAGAAAGAAAGAAATGATGAATGATATCGCTATCTTAACTGGTGGAACTTTCATTACTTCCGAAGTTGGATTAACATTAGAAGATGCAACTATCGATATGTTGGGTACTGCTGAGAAAGTAACTGTTGGTAAAGAATCAACTACTATTGTAAATGGTGGTGGTGAATCTGATAACATCAAAGAAAGAATTACACAAATCAAATCTCAAATCGAAGCTGCAGCATCTGATTACGATAAAGAAAAACTTCAAGAAAGATTAGCTAAATTAAGTGGTGGAGTTGCAGTACTTTACATCGGTGCTGGTTCGGAAGTTGAGATGAAAGAAAAGAAAGATAGAGTAGATGATGCATTACATGCAACTCGTGCTGGTATCGAAGAAGGTATTGTTGAAGGTGGGGGTATTGCTCTCTTAAAAATTCAAGATACCATTGGTGATGCTCCTGCAGATGAATCTGATTCATTCCAACAAGGGTTCAACATTATTAGAAACACCTTATCTTCTCCATTATCTCAAATCTTAAAGAATTGTGGTGTAGGTATTTCAGATGATATCATCACTCGTATTAGAGAAAATGGTGGTGGATATGATGCTAAGAACGAAGTATTTACAGATATGTTCGAAGCTGGTATCATTGACCCTAAGAAAGTAACTCGTACTGCAATCGAAAACGCATCATCGGTGGTAAGTATGATTTTAACTACCGAATGTATGGTAGTAAACAAACCAGAGGATAAGAAATCTATTCCTCAATTACCAATGATGTAGAAAAACACAAAAAGATTTGGATACTCTGATAAGTTTTCGTATCTTTGTATCAACAAGTAAAAGTTATATTAAATTTAAATTATGGAAAAACAACAATTAAATCGGTTCGTATCTAAATACAACCTTGCAGGTTTGGTAGAATCTGTTAAATGGGAATCTAAAGAAGGTTCACTAACAACCTCATTCATATCTGATGATAAATCGGTATTGGGTAATGTAACTATGAAAGAGTTTGATGGCACTGATGCAACATTTGGTGTATATGATACTACCAAACTTACAAAAATGTTATCAATCCTTGATAGTGATGTAGATTTCTCAATTCAAGATATTGATGGTAAAGCAGTATCTTTGAAATTCAAAGATGGTTCAACTTCGGTAAACTATATGTTAGCAGACTTATCTGTTATACCAAATGTACCAGATTTGAAACAATTACCAGAATTTACTACTGAAATCAAGTTAGATGTAAACTTTATTTCTAAATTCATTAGAGCAAAAGGTGCATTGGCAGATGAGAACAACTTCACATTCGTATGTAAAGATGGTAAATCTCAAATTATATTAGGTTATTCTAATATCAATACTAACAGAATTTCTATTGACGTAGATGCAACATGTCAAGGTGATGTTGACCCAATATCATTCTCTGCAACTTATTTGAAAGAAATCTTAGTTGCTAACAAAGAGGCTTCAGATGCTACATTAAAAATATCATCTCAAGGATTATCGCATATCCACTTTGAAGTTGATAAATATGAATCAAATTACTACTTAGTAGAAATTGCATCTTAATAAATCATGAAAGAATATACAGCAGAGAAACTTCAAGAAAACTATATTAAGTTTATTGATTTTGTAAAAAAGGTATTTGCCAATAACGAAGATAGATTGGAGAAATTACTCCATATGTATTCTGAAGGTGAATTAGGTGAGGAGTTAATGTTTGCTCCTGCTAGTGGAAAACTACACTTTCACTCTGCTTATGTTGGGGGGTATGTAGACCATGTGATGAATGTTTGTAGGAATGCATTTAATATGAAAAAGTTATTTGCAGACCAAGGAGGTAGAATTAATTTTACCGATGAAGAACTATTCTTTGCTGCCCTCCACCATGATTTGGGTAAACTTGGTGATGGTGAGAAACCACATTATGTACCAGAGCAATCAGAATGGCATCGTAAAAATCAAAACTCGGTATTTAAAATAAACCAAGAATTGTATTATATGGATGTAACTGATAGAGCACTTTGGTTATTAAACCAATATGGTATCAAGTATTCTCAAAATGAAATGTTAGCTATTAAAATGGCTGATGGTTTGTATAACGAGGCAACCAAAAAATACTTTATTAATTATTCAGAGGGTGGTGAACTGAAAACAGAATTACCGTATATCATTCATTGGGCAGACCATATGTCTTGTAGAGTTGAATCTGGTGAATATAAAACTTTTGAAGAGAATAAACCGTTTTAATGAAAGTACATACAAATAACAGAGAAAAAGTAATTCAAATATTAAATTCTATTAAGGTAGGAGATAATAAATTCATAGACACTTATTTAACTTGGAAGGAAGTAAAGAATTATGCCAAACCAGAACCACTTGATGATAGTGAATGGATTGGTATGCCCGAGTTTGAGTGGTCTAAGTGGATGGATGAACGTGCTGTATTTGATGTCAAGTTAAATAACGAAAAAGAAAGAGAAGTTTTCTTTAAGGCATTTGACCGTAAACCAACTATTCTAAATTATATTCACTATGAAATGGATGAACATCCTTTGAAAGATACTGAGTATGAGTTTAGTGAGCCAATATCACCAAAGTACCCTATCTATGTGATTACCAAAGGTAGGTGGGAAAAGACTCTGACAATCGATACGTTGGAGAGTATGAATGTTGATTTCAGAATTTGTGTTGAACCAAGTGAATATGATAATTATTCGGCAAACCCAAATATTGATTCCAATAAACTAATTAAATTACCTGAGAACTTTTCTGAAAGAAAACAAGGTGGTATTCCAGTTCGTAACTTTGTATGGCAACATTCAATTGACAGAGGATTTGACAAACATTGGATTATTGATGATAACATTAAAGGATTTTTTAGATGGAATCAAAATGTTCAGAAAGAAGTCAAAGATGGTGTGTTTTTTAGAATAATGGAAGATTTTAGTGATAGATATGAGAATGTTGGATTAACATCATGTCAGTATGCATCATTCGTTCCATCTATTGACCGAGGTAGAAGTGCTTATATACGAAATACACGAACTTATTCATGTATTCTTATTAATACAAAATTACTTGATGTTAGATTAGAAGAAAGATGGCGAGGTCGGTATAATGAAGATACTGATTTGACACTACGTGTTTTATCCACTGGTGATTTATGTACTATAAACTTTAATTCACTTTTATCTGGTAAGCAAACAACTGGTAGTATGAAGGGTGGTAATACTGATACCATTTATGAACTCGGTAAAGAAGAAAAAGATGGTAAATGGAGTGGATTGCAGAAAAAGTTTGATGAACTTAAACAAAATTGGGGAGATATTGTTACTTTTACAAATAATAGACACAAGGATGGTAGACCCCATCATCACATAGCATACACCAAGTTATTTACACAACCACTCAAATTAAAAGAGGGTATCGATATTAAACCAGGTGTAAACAATTATAATATGACTTTAGTCAATAAAACAAATAAATAAGATGAGATTACAAGATGTATGTACAAAATATAGGATTTCAGATGCATATCTAAATTCTAAAGATGATGGGTTATTAGTGGCTGCATCGTCTATTCAAGATTTAATTAAAGAAATCAATAATTCGGAAACTCGTGGTATTGATGAAAATAAAAAACAATCTATTATAACTAAAATGGAACAGTTAGTAGATTTTCTTAAAGATGTAAAAAACTCAGGAGTATAATGGCCTTTTTCGAAGATAGTACAAACGAACAAGTTAATAATACCCTTTGGGTAGAAAAATACAGACCTCGTAATTTACAAGAATACGTGGGGAATGACCACCTAAAAGATAAAGTAAGTGATTACTTGAAAAATGGTGAGGTTCCCCATTTACTATTCTTTGGTAAAGCAGGTACTGGTAAAACTACTTTGGCAAAACTGATTGTTAATTCAATCAATTGTGATTATATCATTATCAATGCATCTGATGAGAATAATGTTGATACAGTTAGAAACAAGGTAAAGAACTTTGCATCTACGATTGGTTTCAAGGATTCAAAAATTGTTATTCTTGATGAGTTTGATTACATGACACCAAATGCACAGGCAATCCTTCGTAACTTGATGGAAACATTTTCCAAACATTGTAGGTTTATCTTAACTTGTAATTATGTAGAGAAAGTAATCTCACCAATTAGAAGTAGAACTCAAGAATTTCAGATTGTACCACCAACAAAGAAAGATGTTGCAATTCAGATTTCACAGATTCTTACCAAGGAATTAGTTAGATTTGAACCAAAGGATTTGGTACCTATCATTGATGCTGGTTATCCTGATATTCGTAAGATTATCAATACTTGTCAGTTAAACTCATCAAAGGGTGTATTAAAACTCGATACTAACTCGGTAACTGATTCAGATATTAAGAGTAAGATAGTCGAAATTCTTAAATCTAATGATGCTAAACCTAACAAATGGAAAACTATTAGACAGGCCATTGCAGATGCTAGAGTTCAAGATTTTTCGGAGATGTATAGTTATCTTTACGAAAAGGTGGATGAGTATGGTGGTAGTAATACCTCTAATATAATCTTAATCCTTTCAGAATCACAAAGTAAAGATGCTTTGGTGGTAGATAAAGAAATAACCTTTATGAGTTGTATCATTCAAATAGTTGCATTATGATAATTTCATTAAAAGAGTATATGAATTCAAACTTATATACCTCAACCATAGTGGGTAATCCCAATATACAATTTACACAAACAACAACAAACGATAAATTAGAAAACAATGGAAATTAAATTTCAACCATTAGGTGATAGAGTTTTGGTAAAATCCGAAACTATCGAAAAGAAATCAAAGACTGGTTTAATACTAACTGATTCGGTACAACGAGGAGCGAAAGTTCAAGGTAAAGTTGTTGCCGTTGGTGGTGGAGTATTTTCACAATCAGGTCAACCCATTCCAATGACAGTTAAAGTTGGAGATACTATTCTTTACAAAAAAGATGAATCTTCAGATAAACTTAAATTGGAAGGTGAAGAGTATTTACTATTTAGAGAACACGAAATAATCGGTATTATCGGATAGTAAATTAAAGAGGGAATATCTGTGACAAGGGATACCCTAAGTTATATTAATTAATTTTAAATTAAAATTATGAAAAAACTATTATTAGTTGGTTTAATGATGTTATCATCATTTATGACTTTCGCACAGATTAGTGGGAAAGTGGTTGATGTTGATAGTAAAGACCCATTACCAGGTGCAACCATTGTCGTCAAAGGTACGAACGATGGAGTTGTAACTGATTTTGATGGAAACTTTACTATTGATTCAGCAACGGCAGGAAACACACTTGTAATCTCGTATCTTGGATACTTGACACAAGAAGTTACTGCAAAAGAAGGAATTTTGGTACAATTGGTACTATCGGCAGAAACATTAGATGAGGTTATCCTTACATCTGGTGTAATTGATGTTGCTAAGGTAAGGGAAACTCCCGTTGCCGTATCTACAATCACCGCAAGTGAAATTGCATTGAAAGTAGGTAACTTAGAATTCCCAGAAGTTATGAACTCAACACCTGGTGTCTATGCTACCAAACAAGGTGGTGGATATGGGGATTCTCGTATCTCACTTAGAGGTTTTGACCAAAGAAACACTTCATTCCTTATCAACGGACAACCTGTCAATGATATGGAAAACGGTTGGGTGTATTGGTCTAACTGGCAAGGATTGACAGATGTTGCAAGTGGTATCCAAATCCAAAGAGGATTGGGTGCATCACGATTAGCAGTTCCTTCAGTTGGTGGAACTGTTTCTATTTTTACCAAGGCAGCTCAAAAAACCCAAGGTGGTTCAGTTGCACAAACAATTGGTAATGATGGTTACCGAAAAACTGCTGTTACTTACAATAGTGGTAAAAACGAAAATGGATGGGCTTACTCATTCTTACTTTCTAAATGGAGTGGAGATGGTTATGTGTACGGAACTCAAGGTGAAGGAACTACTTACTTTGCAGCAATTGGTTATGCACCTGAAGATTCTAAACACGCAGTTAACTTAACTGTATTAGGAGCAGCACAATGGCACCACCAAAGAACTTCGTGGGTATCTATTAGAGATTACCAAAACTTCGGTGAAGAAGGTATCGATAGAAGATGGTCATCCGATGCAGGTTTCTTAAATGGTGAAGAATTCAACATGAGACGAAACTTCTACAACAAACCATTAGCAACTTTAAACTGGGATTACCAAATTTCAGATAACTTAAAGTTAAACACATCTTTATATGCATCAGCAGGTAGAGGTGGGGGAACTGGCCCAAGAGGAGGAAACTTTAGAAATTCTACTATTGATTATTTCCCATTCAACAAAGATTTAACTGAACACTATACCGAAGGTGGTAGAGGAACTCGTGATGCAAATGGTTTCATTAACTTTGATGCAGCAATTACTCACAACCAATCATCTGCACAACCTTACACAGGTGCTATTAGTGGACATAGTGGACAATTAATTGGTTCTAATGGATTTAGAGATGATGGAGTATCACGTGAAGTTCTTGTAAGAAGAGCATCGATGAACTCACATGACTGGGTTGGAGCAATCTCTAACTTAGAAGGACAGTTTGGTAAATTCAGAACTTCTATTGGAGTTGATTTAAGACAATACAAAGGATATCACTATCGTGTATTGAACAACCTAATGGGTCTTGATGGTTATTACTCAACTGGTAACAAAAACTCTGCTGGTCAAATCATCAACACTTTAGTTGAAGCATCTCCATTCTCTGATACTGGTATCCGTGGACCAAAAATCGATTACTATAACAATGGTATCGTAGGATGGCAAGGTGTGAATGGTTTAGTTGAATATGCAGATGATGATAAATTAACTGCAGTTCTACAAGTTGGATTATCAAATCAATCTTTCCAAAGAGAAGATTTCTTTGACCAACCATCTTTACCAATTTCAGATACTCAAAACCAAGGTGGTGGATACATCAAAGGTGGTGCTAACTACAACCTTAATGAAGTATCAAACGTATTCTTTAATGTTGGTAAGATTTCTCGTCAACCACAATTTGGAGCAGTATTCCCTAACTATGCAAATGTTATCAATGATGATATTCAAAACGAAGAAATCACTTCAGTAGAATTGGGATATGGTTTTGTTGGTAAGAAAGTATCTTTCAATGTAAATGCATATGCTACTTCATGGGGTAATAGATTTATCACTACTTCATTATTCGGAGCACAAGGTGACCAAGGTACTGCACAATTCAGAAACATTGATGTACAACACAATGGTATTGAATTCGAAGGAACTTACCGCCCAACTTCTAATTTGAAGTTTAGAGGTATGTTATCAGTTGGTGATTGGAGATACACTAAGGATTTCACATCAACATTATTTGATGCAAATCAAAATGTAGTTGGTGAAGGTACACTTTATCTAAAAGATGCTAAAGTAGGTGATGCTGCACAATTAACAGCAAACTTATCTGCAGATTATAGAATTGGTGGAACTAACTTTGATGTATCTTACAGATTCGTAGATGAATTATACGCAGATTACAACATCGTTGATGATGTATTCAAAACACCAGATAACGCTGGAGCAGTAAAACTTCCATCTTTCGGATTAGTAGATGCTGGGGTAACTACCAACTTCAAATTATTTGGTAACAATACTTCATTAAGAGTAAACGTAAACAACGTTCTTGATACTACATACATCGCAGAATCAGAAACTAACATTCACGCTACTGCAGGTTCTCAAACTTGGAATGGTGTAGATGTTAATAACTCTGTATGGTTTGGTTTTGGAAGAACTTGGAATGCTTCATTGAAGTACAGATTTTAATCCAATTTATATTTAATATAATAAGGGGGAGGATAACACCTCCCTCTTTTTTTATAACAAAGTTACATGAGTAAGATAATCAATTTATTTGGAGGACCTGGTATTGGTAAATCATCAATCGCATCTGGTCTAACTTACAAACTAAAAAAGAAACATATCAATTGTGATAATCCTTATGAGTTTCCTAAAGCATTGGCTTGGGATGAAAATCATTCGGCAATCCAAGACCAATTGTATGTCCTTGCAAACCAACATAGAGGGATTGTAAAGAGTTTTGGTAAAGTTGATTACATTGTATTGGATTCACCCATAATTCTTTCTCTCGTGTATCGTAGTGTGTATCAAGGAACTACTTACCCATCTACTTTATATAATTCAGAACACTTTGATAAGTTAGTCATAGATATTCATAATCAGTACGATTCAATTAACATTTTATTGGAACGTAGTGATGATGGGGTTCATAATGATAAAGAACGATACCAAAGTTTAGAAGAATCTAAAAATTTAGATAGAGAAATTGAGAATACTTTAATAAAATACAATATTCCTTACCACAAAGTTAAAGTTGGTAATAAAACTGTAAAAAATATTGTAAAACTTTTGGATACTAAACTATAATTTTGTATCTTTGTATAAACTAAACAAAAATAAAAATGGCAGAAATTAAACCACAACAACCAAAAATCGATTTATCCAAAGCAACTGAAATGACTTGTCAAGAATGTGGAGGTACTGTATTTATACCAGGAACCAAATTCTTAAAGATTTCTAAGTTGGTGACAGGAACACCTCAAGATGCAATCATACCAGTAGAACTCTATTTATGTGGAGATTGTGGAGAGATTAATCAAGAATTACTACCAAAGGAATTACAGAAAAAACAATAAGAACATGACTATAAAAGATTATAAATCATTTTTAAATGCTATACCTGAAGAATTTGATGATTATCAAATAGTACACAGAGAATATACTGATATTACTGATGGTCGTTTAAATGCTCAAGTAATTGATGTATATTCGGTACATATTGATGAGAGTAGAAAAGAGGCATGTAATATGCATAAAGAATCATATGAACTATATCAAGAATTTGTTAAGTTAAACATGGAAGAAATACCAATTATGGATGATACCACAACATGTGCATGTGGTCAGAAACCAAAATGTGATTGTAATGAGTGAAACTAAACCAAAAACACTTTTTGACCATATAAAGGCAATAACTCAAGAACAAAATCCAAAGTACTGGGATACCTTAGAAGATGCTGATAAAAAGACCTGGTCTAATTTTATGGTACATAGATTTCTTTCTATGAACCCAGATTGGATTGAATTGTTATCAGAAATACAACCATTAACTCAAACTTTAGAACCAAAACAATTGTATCTTGCTATGATTGGTCTTTTACCAAAGGGAAGATACTTTTTAAAGTATGTTAAAGGTAAGGGTGTAGATAAATACGAAAAATGGTTGATTGAATTAATCATACAAGATTTTCAATGTTCTTCACGAGAGGCCGAAGAATATTGTGAGATACTTTACTCCACTAAAGAAGGTAGAGAGAATATTAAGTATATATGTGAGAAATATGGTGTAGATAAAAAACAAATCACCAAGTTAAAATTGAAAGTTTAATAGAAAAAGTTTGGATATTCCAAACTTTTTTCGTATCTTTACATAGTAAACGATAAAACACAAGTTATATGGCAAGAGTAAGTTATTCGCAATTCGGTATGTATTCGAGTTGTCAGCAACAATTCAAATTAAATTATATTGATAAGTTAGGTATTAGTAATGCTAATATTCATTTAATTTTCGGGTCGAGCATGCACGAAGTAATCCAACACTTTTTGGATGTAATGTATAATGTCACCAAGAAACAGGCACTTCAACTCAACCTAGAACAAATGTTACAAGATAAACTTGTTGAACATTTCAAGAAAGAGAAAGAGAAGATGGGTGAGGATGACCCATGTACTAAAGAAGAATTGCAAGAATTCTATGAGGACGGTGTAAAAATATTAGAATACTTCACAAACAAATTAGATACTCTTTATGCTAAAAGTGGGTGGAGATTAGTTGCAATAGAACAGAGATTGAATGCTGAGATTAAACCAGGTGTTCACTTTATTGGTTTCATTGATATTTTATTAGAAGATTTAACTACCAACGAATATGTTATCATTGATTTAAAAACATCTACACGAGGTTGGAACAAATATCAGAAGGCAGATAAAACCAAAATATCTCAAATGTTATTGTACAAGAAATTCTATTCAGACAAATATGGAATTCCTTTAGATAAGATTAAAGTGGAGTATCAAATCCTTAAACGAAAATTGTATGAAGGTGCAGATTTCCCAATTCCACGTATCTCTAAGTTTGTACCTGCAAACGGTAAACCTTCTGTAAACAAGGCATGGAATGATTTCAAAGGATTTGTTGATTCTGTCTATGGAGATAATGGTGAAGTTATTCAAACGGAATTCCCAACTAACAAAGGTAAACCTTGTGACTGGTGCGAATTTAAGACGAGAAAACTTTGTCCTATTTGGAAATAATTTTTCCGTTTTTCCTATTCGTATATATTTATATAAAAATATAAACCCAATAGGAGAGTTATGGCAAATAAAGCAGAAACTAAATTAACTACGGTAAAGATTGTAAAAAATTTATACTCTAGTTTTAAAAGAATTTCGTTTGATTCTAATATCACACTACAAAAATTAGTAAATCGTTCGGTAGACAAATATATCGAAGATGAGAATTTTAGAAACGAAATAAACAACTACACAGAATTAGAACCAAGTGGTTCACAATTTTAAATTTAATTAAATGGCAGAAGAAAAAAAGAAGAAGAAAATTCTTTTATTATCCGATGATTTACGTATGTCATCAGGAATCGCAACAGTATCAAAAGATTTAGTTTTTGGTACTTTTGAACATTATGATTGGGTACAATTAGGTGCTGCAGTAGACCATCCAGAAAAGGGTAAAGAGTTTGACCTTGGTGAGGATGCTCGTAGAATTAGTGGTATCGAAGATGCTTCTCTTAAAATCATTCCTTGGAGTGGTTATGGGGATGCAAATATCTTACGTGAATTAATTATGAGACATCAGCCTGATGCAATCTTACACTTTACTGACCCAAGATATTGGAGATGGTTATACGAAATGGAAGCTGAGTTAAGACAAAATATTCCAATTTTATTCTACCATATTTGGGATGATTTGCCAGACCCAAAATATAATAGAGATTACTACGAATCATGTGATTGGTTAGGCTGTATCTCAAGACAGACTTACGGTATCGTAAATCGAGTAGGTAAGATTGATTCAGAAACAATCAAACCATTGGAAGATTGGCAAGTATCTTATGTACCACATGGTATTAATTCAGACTTATATAAACCAACGGATGTACCAGAAGATTTCAGACAAAAAGTTCTTGGTGGTAAAGATTATAAATTCGTTTTATTTTGGATGAACCGAAATATTAAACGTAAACAACCATCAGATGTGATTTGGGCATTTTCTAAATTCGTAGATGGGTTACCTGAAGAAGATAAAGATAAGGTATGTTTGATAATGCACACCGCACCAGTAGACCAAAATGGTACTGATTTATATAAAGTTGCGGAAACACTTGCACCTACATGTGATATTAAATTTTCAACTGATAGAGTTTCACAAGAACAATTAAACTACCTATACAACTTATCTGATGCTACAATTAACATCGCCGGTAATGAAGGATTTGGTTTAGTAACTGCAGAATCGGTTATGGCAGGTACTCCATCAATTGTAAATGTTACTGGTGGATTACAAGACCAATGTGGATTCAAAGTAGATGGTAAGTATCTAACTGCAGAAGATTATATTGAAATCGGTTCTCTACATGATTGGAGAAAGTGGGAAGATAAAGTAACACATGGTTCATGGGTTAAACCAGTCTGGCCACGAGTTCAAACTATGGTCGGTTCTGTTCCTACTCCTTATATCATTGATGATAAAGTGGATATTTACGAAGTGACTGATGCAATCAGATATTGGTACGATAAAACACCACAAGAAAGAAAAGAAGCCGGTTTAGAAGGTAGAAAAGAATTCATGGGAGAAATGGGATTAAATCGTGGAAACATGTGTGATACACTTGTTGACGGAATTGAAACCACCTTTAAGAATTGGAAACCTAAAAAGAAATTCAACGTTTATAAACTGAGATAATGGGTAAACCAATTTTTATTATCAGAGTACCTGGTTATTGGACATCCAATCAAGTAAATGAATCTCGTAAGGCGATTCATGGTATGAAAGATTTAAATGAAGATTATCATATCATCGTATTACAAGATAACGAAGTTGAATCTCCAAGATTTGAGTGTTATAACTCACCCCATGAACCAGAGAAGATAGAAGAAATAACTAAATTAACCGAAATTTCTATTCAGAGATGTTTGAGAAACGAGGAAGAAAACAGAATAAAAGAATTAGAAAATGAGTAAACCATTATTATTATTTCAGGCACCAATTGCAACTCGCTCGGGTTATGGTGACCATAGTAGAGATATCCTCAAATCACTTTTTGATTTAGATACGTATGATGTAAAAATCGTACCTACTCGTTGGGGGAATACTCCTCAAGACCAGATAGACCCACAAACAGAATTTGGACAAAAAATCTTATCCAACATTGTAACTCAAATAAATAAACAACCAGATATTTTTATTCAAGTATCAGTTGCAAATGAGTTCAAGAAAGTTGGTAAGTATAACATTGGAATTACTGCAGGAGTAGAAACTACACTTGCACCACAGGAATTCATTCAAGGTTCTAATCTAATGGATTTAGTAATCACACCATCGGAATTTACTAAAGATACTCTTATTAAAACCATCTATACTCAAGTAGATAAAAATACTCAACAACCAGTTGGTGAGTTAAAAGTGACTACACCTATTGAGGTTTTATTTGAAGGTGTTAACTTAGATGTATTCAATAGTAAATCAAAATCATCTATATTAGACTCAGTTGATACTGATTTCAATTTCTTATATGTAGGTCATTGGTTACAGGGGAACTTAGGACAAGATAGAAAAGATACTGGTATGGTTATCAAAACTTTCTGTACTGTATTCAAAGACTTACCTAAAAACCAACAACCTGGTCTTATCTTAAAAACATCTGCTGCAGGATTCTCGGTAGGTGAAAGAGAAATCGTTGCAGATAAGATTAAACAAGTAACTGAGGAGTATGGTGATAAGTGTCCTCCAATCCATTTAATATTTGGTGATTTATCAGAAAGTGAATTAAACTCTCTTTACAATGATAAAAAAGTAAAGGCAATGTTGATGTTCACTAAAGGTGAAGGATATGGTAGACCACTTGCAGAGTTTGCTACAACGGGTAAACCAATCTTAGTTTCTAATTGGAGTGGTCATGTTGATTTCTTACCAAAAGAAAATACTGTTTTCTTAGAAGGAGAATTAACACCAGTTCATCCATCTGCTCAGAACAAATTCTTATTGAAAGAATCAAAATGGTTCACAGTAGATTATTCTAAAGCAGCTCAGAAGATTTTTGATGTATTCAAAAATTATAAGAAGTATGAAAAGGATTCTAAAGGATTAAAAACTAATATCCAAAAGAATTTTAGTTTAGATAAGATGACAACTAAGTTAGGTGAAATACTTAACAAGTATGCAAAGGTTCAACAACATGTAGAACTAAAATTACCAACAATAAAGAAACTATAAGATGTCTCATACACGAGAATATAAAGCATTTTTAAAACCCGAAAAAAGAGTTCCTCGTTCTCAAATTAGACCGAGGAATATCTATCGGATTACTACCTATAAAGGTGGAGACCCCGTCACTAAGACTGGTGATTCTGCTCGATACGTTTTTGTGGTAGGTATTGTAGATGGTAAGGCTCATTGTATAAAACTTAATGATATAAGACCGGTAGATTTTACCAACTTTATCAACAAATTAAGAGATAAAAGAATACCAATTGGGTCAGACCAAGCATTGGAACTACTTCTAAAAAGATTTAGTAAAGATGGTAAAGGATTATTTGAATCTTATATCAAACCCAATTCTAAAGTATATTCTAAATCATTGGGTAATTATAGAACCTATAAATTAGAAAGTATTCAAAATGTATATGAGATTAGATTTGAACAAGATTTCTTAAAAGAGTTATTTAAAGAAGGTTCTAATCAATCTACAAGACAAGAAGTGATTAGAGATGAGGTTAACGAAGATACTGATAACGAATAATGAAAACACTATCATATGCAATAACGGTATGTAATGAGATTGAGGAGTTAACTAAACTTCTCAATTTTTTACAAAATACCATGAGAGAAGATGATGAAATCGTAGTACAATACGATGAAACATCCGTTACTCAAGAGGTAATGGAATATCTTGACATCATGCAAAAGATGCATGGTTATACTGTGGTAGGATTTCCACTTAATAAAGATTTCGGTACCTTTAAAAATAATCTTAAAAATCATTGTACTAAAGATTATATCTTTTCTATTGATGCAGATGAGATACCACATGAAAATCTAATTAGTTGGTTACCTAATGTATTGGAAGATAACCCAGTCGATGTAGTATTCGTACCACGTGTCAATACAGTTGAAGGATTAACCCAAGAACATATTCAGAAATGGGGATGGAATGTAAATGAGAAAGGTTGGGTTAATTATCCAGATTACCAACTTCGTATTTACAAAAGAACTGATGAGGTGGAGTGGAGAAACAAAGTACATGAAACTCTTACAGGTTATGATACTTTCTCCAATTTCCCTGCAGATGAAGAATGGTCTTTATATCACCCAAAGGAAATTCAAAGACAAGAAAAGCAAAACGAATTTTACGAAACGATATAATGTTTAAAGAAACAAAAAAAAGAACTATATTAAAGTCAATTTCATGGAGATTTATAGCAGTAATGAACTCATGGACTATATTGAGTGTATCATTTGTTGAATCTAATTTTTGGAATGCAATTATTATGAATTTGAGTGGGTTTTTTTTCTTTTATATTTTTGAGAGAATTTGGAATAAAATTAAATATGGAAAGGTGAGTACTATATCATGATACTTTCTGTAATTTTTTATACTGACTAATTTATCTATTTTATTTAATCAATTAAATTTGTATAATACAAATATTTTTTGTATCTTTATCAAGTAGATAAAAAAATTATAATAACAAGTGGAACTGAACCATCAGTACACTCATATTAAAAAATTTATGATAGGAATAATAGGACAAGGTTTTGTTGGTAATGCAATTTACCAAAAATTCAAAGATTACTACAATATTAACACTTACGATTTAGATTCATCTAAATGTAATTCAAGTGAACAACAAACATTAGATAATGATATTGTTTTTGTATGTTTACCAACACCAATGAATTCAGATGGTAGTTGTAATGTTAGTTTGGTAGAATCAGCAATTAAAAGATGTTCGGACTTTGGAGTTACCAAAACAGTAGTAATAAAATCTACGGTTTCACCTGGTACTACTGCAAGAATAAATTCACTATACCCTAATATGGATATAGTATTTAACCCAGAATTTCTTACAGAAAGAAATGCTGTTAAAGATTATGAGAATCAATCTCGTATTATATTAGGAGGACCAAGACCAAGTACTACTAAACTTAAAGGTATCTTCTCAAAAGTATTTCCTAATGCACATATAGTTAAAACAGATTCTACTCATGCAGAAATGGTTAAGTATTTAATTAATACTTTCTTATCAGTTAAAGTATCGTTTGCAAATGAAATATATCAAATTTGTGATGGGTTGAAGATTGATTATGATAAGGTAGTTGAGTATGCAACTTACGATGAACGATTGGGTGATTCTCATTGGAATGTACCTGGTCATGATGGTGATTTTGGATTTGGTGGACATTGTTTCCCTAAAGATTTATCAGCCTTAATTCATCTATCTGATAATTTAGAAACTACTTCTAATGTATTAACTGCAACTCGAGATACGAATGATTCAGTTAGAAAAAATAGAGATTGGGAAGGAATGAAAGGGAGAGCAGTATCATGAAAGTAACTTTTATCTATGCATATGAAAACGAAGAATGGTCTACTCCACTTGCTCTCGTAAATGAGTTCAAGGAATTGGGGTGGGAAGTTGATATCGTTTCAATTGGTTCTAATAGAAAAAATCAATATCATGGCAGAGATTTACAAGAATGGATATACTCCAAACCACAAACTGATATTGTTATATATCTTGATTGGGGTAGATTTGATTCACCTCTTTTAGATAAAAATTTAGTAGATGCATTTTGGGTACAAGAAAGTGGAGATGACCCACAAAATTTTGAGAGAAACTTTCCAAAATCAGAAAGATTTCATATCACACTTTCACCTGATTCGGATTCAACTGAAGAATATAAGAAACGTGGTAGAGATGCCTATTGGTGGACACACTTCGCAGATACTAAAGTTCAGTTCCCATTAAATATAAAACCAGAATTCGTAGGAGTAACTACTCGTGGTTATGGTAATTCTCAATTTTTAAATACATTAACTGACCATGGTGATGGTACGATTGGGAATCAAAATGGATTCGGACCCAAAGAACATACTGAATTTTTGAACAAAGGATTAATGGTAATTCAAAATTCAAGATGGGGTGAGGTCACTCGTAGAATCTTTGAAGGTATGGCGTGTGGTAAGCTTGTTTTATGTGATAGGTTAAACGAATCAAAAAAATTACATGAACTATTTATAGAGGGTGATGATATTATCTATTATAATGATATTGTGGATTGTATAAACAAACTAAATTATTACCAAGAAAACTCAGAAGAACGAGAACGAATTGCTCAGAATGGTTATAATAAAGTTTTAGAAAATCACACCCAAAAACAAAGAGTAGAATTTATAATAGAAAAATATAACGAATATAATATATGACAAAAGTATTAATAACAGGAGTTGCAGGATTACTTGGAAGTAGATTAGCTGATTGGTTAATTGAAACTAAAGAAGATGTAATAGTTTGTGGAATTGATGATTTGAGTGGTGGTTCTGCAGAGAACGTTAATCCTCAAGTTTTATTTTATCAAATGAATCTTACACAACATCCAATCGAAGAAGTGTTTGAAACATTTAAACCAGATTACGTATTTCATTTTGCTGCATATGCAGCAGAAGGATTATCTCCGTTTATACGAGAATATAATTATGAAAACAATTTACAAGCAACTGCAGCAATTGTAAATCAATGTATTAAGTATGATGTTAAAAGATTAGTATTTACTTCTACTCTTGCAGTTTATGGCCATGGTGATGGTGGGGTATTCAATGAAACCCAAGTACCAAAACCAATAGACCCATATGGTGTTGCAAAATATGGATGTGAGATGGATATTCAAATTGCAAATGAACAACATGGGTTGGATTATTGCATTATCAGACCTCATAATGTTTATGGAATTAAACAAAACATTTGGGATAAGTACAGAAATGTATTAGGTATTTGGATGTATCAACATTTAAATGGAGAACCAATGACAATTTTTGGAGATGGTGAACAAACACGTGCATTCAGTTATATTGATGATTCACTTGAACCTTTATGGAATGCTGCAATAAGACCTGAAGCTTCAAAAGAAATTATTAACTTAGGTGGTATTGAAGAACATTCTATTAAAGATGCATCTGAAATTCTAAAAGAAGTAATTGGTGGAGGTGAGATTCAGTACATGGAAGGTAGACATGAGGTTAAACACTCTATACCAACTTTTCAAAAATCAGTAGATATATTAGGATTTGAACATAAAACTAACCTTAAAGAAGGATTGGAACAAATGTGGGAATGGGCACAGAAACAACCAATGAAAGAAAGATTTGTCTGGCCTTCATATGAATTAGATAAAGGAATTTATTCTTTTTGGAAAACAAAATAAAATGGAAAAACTTCCACTAAGTATTGGTATTCTATCGTGGAAAAGTAATCAAGTTTTAATTGATACTTTACAAACTTATTTTGATAGAAGTTTCTTACACCATGTAAATGATGTAACGATTCTTTTCCAAGAATTCTCAGAAACGGATTTAAAAATAGCTGAACACTTTAATATACCATATTTACCTTATAAGAACAACATTGGAATTGGTCAAGCATTTATTGAGTTAACTAAGAATGCAAAAACTGATAATGTTTTAATCTTAGAACATGATTGGAATCTTATAGAAGATTTACCAACTACGTTAGATAGATTGAAAAGTGGAATAGAATTATTGAATAATGGAACATCTGCAGTACGATACAGACATCGTAGAAATCCAGGTGTACCTCATTTTTCATTCAGACATAGAGGAGAGGAATTGACTTATTTTGATAAAGAAATAGGGGCAACTTCACCTCACTTATTAGATTCATTACATTGGTTAGAACCTGATGTAGAATTTGGTGATAAAATTAAAAAAGAAGGAGAATATTTTACAACTACCTCACGTTGGGCTAATTGGACAAATAATCCTACTATGTATAAAAAACAATTTTACTTAGATGTGGTTCAGAACTTTGCAGGTGATGGTATCGCATTGGAAGGTAATATTGGAAAGTGGTGGGTTAAACAAGATTTCAAAGTGGCACATGGAGAGGGATTGTTTAAACATAACGATTGGAAAAAATATGGAAAGTAAACCAAAATTTTTATTCATACGAATACCAAAGACAGGTAGTACATCAATTGGTAAGGCATTAAATACGCCTAAGGGTCATCAGACTCTTGCCTATTTTCAAGAAAACGATATTGAATATGATTATTCATTTGCATTTGTAAGAAATACCTATACTCGTTTAGTTTCATGGTACAGACACGAATATGACCAAGATGTGAGTGGATTTAAGGAATGGGTAATGAATGGATGTGAAGTAGATTGGGATGATGACTGGCATGCATCGTGGCAAGAAAATAACCCAATGAATCAGATGAATTATATAACCAATAAAGATGGTGAAATTGATATAGATTTTATTGGATTTTTTGAAAATATTGAACATGATTATTTAGAAGCATGTAATCAAATGGATATAATTTCCCCACCAAAATTAATGAAGGTAATTCCAAGACCTTTTAATTTGGATAAAAAAAGAGAAATTAAGAGAACCCAATTCTCATACAATGCTCGTGAATATTACGATATTGAAACGAAAGAAAAAGTAGATGAACTATTCAAAGAAGAAATAAACTACTTTAAATTTAAATTTTTTAAATAATGAATGATATTGTAATATCAGCAATTGCAAATTACTTACCTGAGAAAATAAAGATATATGTAGAATCACTTAACAAATCTGGTTTTGTTGGTGATAAGGTTATGATATGTTATAATATACCAACAGAAACAGTTGATTATTTAAAATCAAATGGTTGGGAATGTTATGGTATGGAACTACATGGGCATCCTCACATGAGAAGATTGATTGATATGTGGTATTTCCTTGAAAACGATTCTCGTAAATGGAATCATGTAATCACCACAGATGTTCGTGATATTGTATGGCAAGTAAACCCATCAACTTGGTTAGAAGAAAACTTAGAATCGGAAATAATAATTGCATCTGAAAATATAAAAAATGAAGATGAACCTTGGGCAAAGAAAAACATTCACGAAGGATTCGGCCCTTTGTTTTGGGATTCTATAAAATCAAATGTAGTTGCTAATGTTGGGGTAATGGCTGGTAAACATCAATCAATGAAAGATTTACTAATGGTAAGTTGGTTGATATCTCAAGCAGGTGATACTACTCACTTCACAGACCAAAGTGCATTGAATTTATTATTAAACAATAGTTTAGTATCTGATAAAATAAAATTGAATTCAGATTTCGCTCTACAAGTTGATTCTCTAAAAAACCCAAAAAGATTTGAAAAAACTGAAGTAACTATAAAAGATGGAGTTGTGATGAATGGAGAATTACCTTATGTATTAGTTCATCAGTACGATAGGTTACCCGATTTAAACAAAGTAATTACCGAACAGTACTAATGAAAATAGTTATAACAACGTTCGTAACACCTAACGAATTAGATGATTTAGAAAGAGTTCTGATTGAATTAAATCGTTCTTCTAAATACATCAAAGGTGATAACTATGAATTTTCTATCTCAATGTCTATTTCAGATTATCTCATCAATTGGGAAGAATCTTTGGTAGATAAAGAATTCTTTATCCATAAATTTAATAAACTCAAAAAACTTACAGATTGGGCAAGTAATTCTACTTTTCAAATTAGAGAAGATATCATGGGTGCTTTACAAGCAAAGAGAATAGCCCATAAAGAATTTACTCATGCAACTCATTTCATTTGGTTAGATACTGATATTGTATTTGATGAAATGGGTCTTGCTTATTTGGAAAATGGAATTAATACAATTGAATCTAACAATATCGAAAAGTATATCATCACACCCGAAGTGGTTAAGTATTGGGATACTACTTGGGATTGTATAGTAAATGAAAATTACTTAGATAAAGAATTAGATTATTGTAAAACATGTAATCCATTCACCGAAAGTGGTGTCAAGGGAGATGTTTCAGTAGAAAGTGTATCTAACAATGTTTATGGTCAACCACAATTTAAGTTCGGAGCAGGTTGGTTAGTGGTAGTTTCAAAATACTTATTAGATAGTATTCCTTTACCAGAATCAATGGGGGCATATGGACCCGATGATACCTTCTTAATGTGGGGAATGGAAAAGTTGAAAAGACGGGGCGAGGATATCTATCAGTTTAAATTAAAAAATTATGTAGTTTGTGAAAACTTCTATTACAGAAATCAAAGTGAATATGATTTATTAATTAAACGAATAAATCGTAAAGATGAATTTTTACAAATTGCACATAGTGTATTCAACTCCGAAATAGATAAATTATAATATGAGAATTGTAACTTCAATTTTTTGTTTACCTCACGAAATAGATGAATTGGAGATACTACTTCATCAACTAAGACTATCTTCATATCACTTATCAGAAGATGTGGAACTTGTGTTGGATGTAACTTTATGTTTATCTGAATACATTACTCATTTCAAAAAATCTTCCATACCAAAATCTTACTTTGAAGAAAAGTTGTTAAAACTTGCAGCTGAAACGGATTGGTGTGTAAAGTACATTAGAACTTCTACCGATATTTTGGGTGAAGTTTCTCACCGCAGAGAAAGTTTTGAAACTCATTATAAATCAGCATCTCATTTCGTTTGGTTAAACACCAACGTTGTCTTTCCAGAGAAAACTTTATTTTACTTAGAACAATCTCTAAAACAGGCAAGTGAATTTACTCCTCACCATATCGTAACACCAGAGATGGTTCAAATGTGGGATGAGAGTTGGGATAGTTTGGTAAATGAAAAATTCAAAAATAAAAAATTAAACTACCAAAGTTTAAATGACCCCTTTAAAGATAGTGGTATTTATGGTGAGGTGGAAATAGTAGAAGTAAAAAATACATTAGAAAGACAACCTCGGTATAAATTCTTAGGTGGTATGTTTACTTGTATCAGTAAACCTCTTTTAAAATTGATTGGTATACCTGAATCATTTGGCCACTTGGGATATGATGATGTGTTTGTAATGTGGGGGAGTGAGAAACTAACTCAAACAACTGATATCGAAGTTAAACAATTTAAAATGAAAAACTTGGTTATGTGTGAAAATTACAAATATCGAAATACTGCCCATTATTTAAACAATATGTCGGTTTATGATAGGAGTGACGAATTCAAAGAAATATCTCTCGCTAACTTCAATAAAGAACTACAAGATTTAAAATAAATAACCAACCCTCACAGAAATGTGGGGGTTTTTTGTTTTACAAATATATTTATACAGAGAATAAGTTATACAACACGTTACAAATATAAGTTTTATTTAATAAGTTTTATAAATAAGTTACGGTAATCCACTAATAAGGAGATTACTTTGAAAACTTTTATAAAAAGACTTTTGTCGGTGTTCGTATTAATATTGGTATCATTTTCAATGGTATCATCAACCAATCCCACACAAGACACATTCATTTCAATCGGAGAAGTTACCAACGATATCAGAGTTGGACCTTTTGCCGGTAACCCCGCCATGGCATATGGTGTAAAAAATATCTTAGAGGAACTACTCTTAGATTTAGACTACGATTTAGTAGAAAACTCAGAAACCAAAATCAATGTTAGATTAGTATTTTTCGATATCAAGAATATCGGAACAAACATTGGTGTCTTTCACAAAGATGTCTCACAGACACAGATTATAGCAATAGGAGAATTACAAAAAGGGAAAAAGGTAAAAAAGAAAACTGTCCAAAAGGGGACAAGTAAGGAAATTTCTACCTCTACACTCGTGGTTGCATCAGATGGAACTTTTAATCAACAAACAGCAAGTATCGCACTGAAGAAAGTGTTGGTACAAATAGTAGAGGAACTATTACAATGAAAAACTTATTAACTATGTTACTAATAGTGGTAACATCAATCTCTTTTGGCCAAGATTTAAAACTTGACCACTCTTATATTGATTCTGCACCATTTTCGGTAGGTGATACAATTACTATCAAGTTTAATACACTTGATGTTAATTCATCAGTACCTACTTTGGTTCAATTCGATTACCAATACAACAACAAATTATTAGAAAAGATTGACCATACTTTTAAATTACCAAGTAACCCAAGTGCAATGACCTCATTGAATCATTGGGATGGGTATCTTTGGACTCCAAGTAGTAATGTAGCAAGTACAAACTTATCAGGTCAATACCAACAAGGTTCATATGGTACTAACGCAGATTGGTCAGTAGAAAGAATCACAGTACAAGATGCAACTCCAATTGTACATGCAAATACAATAATTGAAGTTAGATTTAGAATTAAAGATAAGTTAAACACTTCTTACTCTGATTATTCAGAAGTAACTAAATTGAACTGGACATATATTAGAGATAACTCAACATCTACTACTTACGATGTTTCATCTTTAACTTACTCAGTAGATTTAGGAGAAGTTGGTGGTGGTGTATTAGGTGGAATTACCTTAAAATTACTTACACCAGTTACTGATAAATCTCAATTCGCATATAGTATCTACCAAAATGATGGTATGGAAAATCAAACTGATATCTATGGTAACTTTGATGCAGCTGGTGAAGCTATCATTACTGGTTTAATTGATGGAGAAGAATATTCAATCTACGCTCACGTTGAATCTACATATGATTCTCAAACTCAAACACAAACTCACCCAGAGTGGTTGGATGATGTAGTAACAATATCTGATGTATATTTGGTATTCAACTACATGTCATCAACTGATATCGATGGTAACGGAACTGGTACCTTTGATTATCATATTCAAAAACAATTTGCAGATATTACAATACCTCAAGATGAAATGCCTGCAGATGGTGAACCATGGGTTACAAATGTAAATGATAATGATTCTTATGTATTCTTATCTTACTTAGCAGGAACTCTACCGGAATACAATAATCAAACTGGTGATGGATTTTATCCAATATCTTCTACTAAATATGGTTCAATGAACTATTCTATGTTTGAAGATGCATATGGTAAGGAAAATATTACTAAAGACCCTGGTCTATTTACTGCATCACCTGATGTAACTGTATTAACTATTGCTCATGGATTAAATGGTGATGTTGATTTATCTCACTCACATACTCCAGCAACAAGTGGATTTGGTGAAACTTTTGCTAAAAATTCAAACTCAACAAATCTTAGTAAAGTTAGAAACACAGCATTCTCTAAAGTACCTGAAAATTCTAACTTAGATATCAATACTGAATTGGTAGATGGTAAAGTAGTTTTAACTATCAACACTACTAAGACTGGTATGGCTGGCGCACAAGTTAACTTAAAGTATGATACAAGTAGATTAGAATTTAGTGAAGTTATATTCGATACAGGAAACACAATGACAAACTTCGCAAACGAACAAGATGGAAAAATCTTCGTAGGTTCTCTTGATTTAAAAGGTGAGAATACCGTTAAAATTGGTACTCCTTATAAGGTTATTTTTACCCCAAAAGAAACTCTTACTAATACTGCAGGTTTAGTTAGTTTCGGTGTTACTGAAGGTGTTAAAACCGATGGAACAAAAGTTAAATTTAATATTCAATAAGGAGAAAATATAATGAAAAAAGTAATAATAGGATTAATGTTTTTAGGTATGTTGGTTGCATGTACTCAAGATGAGTATATGATGAATGAACCAATTTCATTTGTACCTGAATCTTTACAAATGATAGAACCAATTGGTGTAAAATTAGAAAATACATTTGTAACTGATAAAGTTTCGGTAAATGTAAAATTACCATCAGATGGAACTTACAGATTAAAAATAAAAGATATCTCTGGTAAATTGGTATCACAAGAAAAACTTTCAGCTAAAGAAGGAGATAATATTCTTTCAATATACACTAACTCTTTGGAGAAAAGTTCTTACACAATAGAATTACAAACAGAAGATAACCTTTTATTAGGTTCTTCAGTTTTTGTTATGATTAATTAAAAAAAAGGAAAATAAAGATTATGAAAAAAGTAGTATTAGGTTTAACATTATTGTTTTTAGGTGCATGTGCTAACCCATCTATGGAAAGAGGATTTGAATCACTCAACCAAGAAGTTGCTGAATTGGCATCTGCAATTGATGATTTAGATATCAATGGATTAAACGAACAAATGTCATCAATTGCTCAAGATTTAGCAGCTGCTGAATCTGATATCAATGATTATGTGGTATCGGTAGAAGAACACATTGCTAGAATAGCTGAATTACAAGCTAAATTTGATGCAATGGCACTTCAAGTTCAAGGTATGACTGAAATCGTAGATGGAATGATTATTTCAGCAGAAGGATTGGCAACATCAGAACAGTTTCAAAAATTACTTGCTGATATGAATGAGTTCCAACAAGGAATCAATGTATTGGTAGGAAGTGCAGATTACGATTCAGATGGTGTATCAAATGCA
>Ga0255783_10000989_pt1 | contig 31420 bp, 25 predicted proteins | sample 011ome_22_FD_179981 | JGI IMG/M metagenome (GOLD analysis project Ga0255783, IMG submission 179981) | Coastal salt marsh microbial communities from the Groves Creek Marsh, Skidaway Island, Georgia - 011507BT metaG (version 2) | ecosystem: Environmental > Aquatic > Marine > Intertidal zone >... | reverse complement strand
TAGTTGCAAAAGTTACTGAAGAGACAATAAAAGAAAATAATGACTTAGTTGAAAGTTTGGTCACAACAATTTCAACAAATGCTGAAATTAATGAAAATTTAACTGCTAATGAAGACCCGTTAATTGCAGAGAATATAAAGACAGTATTTGGTAAAAATGTTTCACCAAATTAAAGTTGATGAGTTTAAGAAAAAGCACAATATATCAATCATTTTTTTATTTCTTAATATCTATACTGGTAATATTTAACGGAGGAAATAACAATTTAATTGCCCAACTTAATTTCATATTAGTTTCTATTTTTTTTTTAAATTGTCTTAAAGATCTCAATTATAAAGCTAATATTAAAAAGCTATATATTGATAATAAACAAATAATAATTTTTTATTTATTTTTTTTATTATATTTATTTTTTCAAATTATACCTTTACCGATTGATTTTTTGAAATTTTTTTCACCAACTAAATATAATCTTTTGATTAAATTAAACTTTGAAAATAATTTTAGCTCAATTAGTTTTGATAACGGTAAAAGTTTTTTTGATATATTAAATTATTGTTCTCTAATTTTGTATGTAATACTTTTCAAAAGTATTTTTTATAGAGAGAGAGACAAAAAAAAATTTTATTTTTTTTTAACTTTCATAAGTTTTGTTGCGTCTATAGTTGCAGTTTATTTTTATTTAATTGGGAATCCTGATTTTTTATTTATCAGTAACAATAATTATCAAAATTCATCAACTGGTTTTTTTATTAATAGAACAGTATTTGCTTGTTTCTTAAATTTAGGTTTTTTAGCAGGTTTGGAATATTTAAAATTTGCTGATTTAAATAAGAAAAGAAATGATAATTTTTTCAGTAAAATTTATTTAAGACTATTTTTATTATTTATAACAATTGGTATAATAACTTCCTTTTCAAGACTAGGAAATTTTTTATTTTTATTGCTGATTATTTTTTATTTATTTAATTTTTATAAAAAAAAAGATAATCAAAGTATATTTATTTTTTATTCACTAATAGCAATAATTTTATTTGATATTTTAATTCTTGGCTTTTATTTTGGGGGTTTTCAATTAATAGATCGGTTTGCTTTTTTAAAATCTGATTTTAACATATATACCAGTGAAAATAATCTATCATTAGATATATCATCTAGAGGGGGTATTGCTAAATTTACCTTAAAAGAGTTAGATAATTTTTTGTTATTTGGCTATGGATCGGGAAACTTTGAATTAATATTTAAGAATTTTTATGACAAATTAGGTATAAATTTTGCTAATCACGCTCATTTTGATCTAGGTGAATTTATTGGTGAACTAGGATTTGTTGGAATTTTATTATTATTAATTCCAATTTATAAAATTTTTAAAAAAATAAAATTAAATAACATTAAAAATTTTTATCTTATTATATTTGTTATTTTGATTTTAGCTTTTGATTTTTCACTTCATATTCTAATAATACAAATTATTATTGTTTTATTATTTTCTATAAATACAAAAAGATTATTCAGTTAAATTTGAATCCGTACCACTTTTAACTCCACTTTGTATAATTGGATTATAAGAGCTAAACAAATCTGTCTGAGGTAACAGTAAACTTATAACTCTGTTCCACCTCACTATATCTGTTGGTGGAATAAAAACTATATCTTTAGGTTGAAGTAAAAATTTTCGTCCAGCAATTAAGTTTACAGGATTTTGTATATTTAACTGATATACTTTCACTTTTAAAAAGTTATCTATATCTTCTCTGATTACATAAACTTTTTTTGCATCAGCCGTTAATTGATTTAAACCCGAAGTTGAAATTAATTCAGTTAAAGAGTAGTTTTTATTAGGATAATATTCACCTGGTTTTGTAACTTCCCCAAATACGTGTATCGATTCAGAATTCCTATCAATAAATATAACATCATCTTTTTTTAAGAAAAAATTCTCTTTTTCATCTGTACTGGTAAATGCATTGTTTAAATTTATTTTATAAAGTTTGTTGTCTCTTCTTATAAAACCTTTTGTACCCAAAACTTTATCAGCAGCATTAGGATTGAAATTTGCCTGAATTGCAGCCTCAATAAGCTTTATAGGTTTTTGATCTAGATTAATTGTAATTTGGTTTCTTACCGCTCCAACAATATAAACTTTACTACTGTTATACTCATCAATACTAATTTGAAGATCTGGATTAATATAAAATTCACCTAAAATTTGTTTTAAAAGGTTTTGAGCATCATCAAGAACAAGACCATCAATTTTTGCTTTACCAACGAAAGGTAAATCTATGAAACCCTCTGGATCTATCTCGTAAGAATTATCCAAGTCATCAGTATCAGTTAAATCAATAGAAATTATATCAGCAGGTCCTAGAATGTATTCATACCTATAATCATAAATATCATTAAATTTTTTTACTTTAAAGTCTAGTTCTTCAATTTTTTTATTATTTAAAGTTTTGAAATCATTTTCTGTTAATGAATTAATTTCAACTATCTCTATACCCACGTCGTTAATTGAGTAATCAGATTCAATAGAGACTAATTTTTTTCTTTCTTCTAAATCCTGATTTATCCCTGGAAGTGTTGCGCATGATTGTAAAAGAAAAAGTAAGGTAAAAATAAAAAAAACTTTTTTATAAAATGACATAAGTAAATGTTTACAGAATTAATATATAGTTTCAATTTTTTTCAATTGTCAAAATAATCTTTATTTTAGCTTAATATTTTCCTTTAAATTAATCTTTTAGTTTTTAAAAAAAATAATTATTATATTTTTATGAAAAATTTTCAGAATATTTTTAATTTTTTAGATTTGGGAGATTTTAAATATTTTTATTTAATTGCTAAAAAAAATTTTAAAAATCTAATACTATTATCGTCGTTGATTGCTTTAATTGTATTTTTTATATCTCTAAATTTAACAAAAAAATTTATGAGTAATGCAACTTTAGTTATTTCTCCAGAGGAAAATAAAATTGTAAATATTGAAGAAGTATACTCCATAGAGAGTATGCAAAATAGAGTAAACAATCAAATCGCTATTTTAAAAAGTGAAGAAGTAATTGATTACATTTTAGAGGATAATAAAAATGAATTAGAATTTAAAAATTTATACTCATCAATAGAACAGAGCACAATTAATAGAATTCTATCAAAAAAACCTGTTATAAATAAAGATTACTTAAAACAGATCTTAAGAGAAAATTTCGAGGTGAATAATTTACCGAGAAGTGATGTTTTGAAATTATCTTTTGTTTCAGATGATCCAAAAATTTCACAATTAGCTTTAAGAAATATAATCGATTCTTATCAAAGATATGAAATTGATAGTAAAATTCAAATTACTAATTATGCAAATACAAAAATTACTGAACGATTAAAAGATTTAACGAAACAAATGGATGAAGCTGATAATAAGCTTGCTCAGTACAAAAGAGAAAATGATTTAATTGATACTGGTAATGTCAAAGAGTTAAAAATAAAAGAAATACAATCCATATCAAACAGAATTTTAGATGCCAAAGAAAATAAACAACTTCAACAAAATGATTTGCTAGCTATTAAAGTAGCTGAAGGTGATGTTGATGCACTTCTTGCAATTAAAGATTTAAACAATAGAGAAGAAATATCTAATATTAAAAACAATTTGTCTGCAAATGAAAGCAATATTCAATCTTTGAAATTAATTTACACCGACAAACATCCAAAACTTACTCAGGCATATTTACAAAATGAAAGCTTAGAAGATCAGCTAAAAGAAATTTTAGATTTAACCATTCAAAAAAAAGCATTTGAATTAAGTAACCTAAATAATTTTATAAATCTTTCCAATCAAGAGCTTAATAAAGCAAAAGATGACTTAAGATTAATTGAGGAAAAAGAGGCTGGTATGATGAAATTTGTTAGAGAAGTAGAAAGTAGCAGAAAACTTTATGAAACTTTTTTACAAAGAGTAAAAGAAACCAATGAAGCTCAAAATCTACAAGTTTCTAAAATGAAAATTATAGAAACGCCAAGTTTACCTAGCTCACCTTTTTATCCTAATCCAAATAAAAATTTCATTTTAGCATTTTTGCTATCATTCATGGGTTTTTACAGTCTTATTTATTATAGAGAAATGAACTCAAGTGTTATTTCAAGTCCTGAGACAATTGAAAATGTTGGCTTAAATCAAATAGGTATTTTACCTAAGGTTGAAAATCTAAAAAAAGGATATCATATTCTTCAGATGTTTGTCGAGGATCCAGATTCTAGTTTTTCAGAATCTATAAGAAGTATTAGAACTACAATTGAGTCTAAATTTAATAAAAACTCTAGCTACTTGATAACTTCAAGTAATCCTGGTGAAGGAAAAACTACTTTTGCTTTTAATTTAGCGCTTTCTCTTGAAAAATCTAACAAAGTATTATTTGTAGAAGCTGATATTAGAAGACCATCTGTTTTAAATGGTTTTTATAAATTTGATAAAACAATATCTGGTCTTGGAGAAATAATATCAGGAGATGCAGATTTTAGAGAATGCATCTTAAAAGTTCCTGGTTCAGAATTATCAATAGTGACATCTGGCGAAAAAAGATTTGATTTATCAGATATTGTAAACAAAGAGCAAATTAAAAAGTTTTTTGATTTATTAAAGATTGAATATGATTACCTAATTGTAGATAGTCCACCAGTTCAACCTGTTTCAGATACACTAATATTAACTCAAGCATCAGATTATAATCTATTTGTAATTAGATCAGAAGAGTCTAAGAATTCTGCTTTTATTTCATCAATGAAAAAGATACAGAATGTCAATGTAAATCTTGATGGAGTTATACTTAATGACCTAGATACCTCTAAAGATAGTTATTATAGTTATTACTACAATTATTCATCAAACTATTATTCAAAATCATAAAACCATGTTTCGTTTAGAAAAAGTTTTTCAAAACGATGACAAATTTTTTATTTTCAATTCAAATTTAATTAAATGTTTATCTATTTTTATTATGTTTTATTTATTTTCTATTTTAGAAAAAAATTCTATTTATGAGGTTTTCAATTATAAAATCTATAGAGATTCAGATTATTTTATTTTTTCAATTTTGAGTGTATTAATATTTTATTTACTATCAGTAATTTTATTTAAAAGTCACAAAAATTTTTTTTATTATAATAATAATATTATTAAAAAAGATTTTGGATGTTTGCTTATATCTTTATTAATTTCAATTTTGATTTTAAAATTTTATATAAATAAAAATATAAATACTAATTTTATAGTATTAATATTTTTTTTATTTATTAATTTATTTTTTTTTCAAAAATTAATAAATAAATCATATTCATTTTTAGTAAAAAAAAATTTTATTCAAAAAAATATTTTATTAATAGGAAGTTATGAAAATATTAAAAAAGTTTTAAATGAAAAAAAAAATGAAATTTATATTTATAAATGCTGCATCATTATTGATAAAAATAAAAATGAAATTAAAAAAATAAGAACAGATTTAAGAGTTCCCATATTTAATTTTGACGAAGATATAAGATCTTTGTTAGAGTATCATTCCTTGGGGCAGATTTGGATACTTAAGGATAATAAATTAAATTTAGAAAAAACACTAAATATTGTTATAAAATATTCAGTAGATATTATTATTTTAAATTTACTAAAAGTTGAAAAAAACTCTAATTTGATTAACTCTAAATATCATTTTGAAAACTATGAAATATCAAAATTTTATGGAATAAATCTTTTATTAAAAATTATTTTAGATAAAATTTTAAGTTTATTTTTCTTATTTATTACATCTCCTTTATTGTTGTTGAGTTCAGTATTAATATATTTTGAGGATGGTTTTCCTATATTTTTTACTCAAGATAGAACCGGTTGGGATGGACGTAGATTTAAAATATATAAACTTCGAACTTTGAAAAATATTAAATTTATAAAAACTGACCAGGTTACTAAAGGTGATTCCAGATTATTAACTATTGGTAAATTTTTAAGGAAATTTAGCATAGATGAGTTACCACAATTTTTAAATGTTTTAAAAGGTGATATGTCAATCGTGGGACCAAGACCACATATGGTTCAGCATGATATTTATTATTCAAATTTGTTTAATCAATTTTTAAAAAGAAATAAAGCTAATCCAGGACTAACTGGTTGGGCACAAGTTCATGGTTTAAGAGGACCAACTAACGATTTCAAACTTATGGAAAGAAGGATGGAATATGATTTATGGTATTTAAATAATTGGTCTATATTTTTAGATCTTCGTATAATTTTAAAAACGTTTGTTATTATTTTTAAACACAAAGGTGTTTAATTTAATTTTTTACCAATCATTAATGTTCTTTTTTTTCCAATCTTTTAAAGCAGCACTAAAAGTAAAACTAAATTTATAATTTGAATTTTTAAGAAAATTAGCCTCGATGAAATTTGATATAAATAGTTTATTCAATCTAATAAAATTATAATTACTACTTGTATTAAGTCTTTTTGTAATAAAAGAAGTTAAAAACAATATAATTTTTACAAATATTTTAGGAAATGAAATTATTCTATTTGTTTTATTTAATTCTTTTTTAATTTCTTTGATATAATCTTCAATAGTTGGACAAGGATCAAAAGTAGCATTAAATAATATTTTATTTTGAAAATTTTTATTTTGTTGATTTTGGTTGACCCATAATATTGAATTAATTAGCTCCTCAACATAAATACCTGCTTTATATAAACTTTTATTACCAATATAAAAAAAAATACCTTTCTTTACAGCTTTAATTAATCTTGTTACATTTCCATTTTCGCCTGGTCCAAATACAACACCAGGTCTACATATTGTTAATATTTTTTCTTTTTCATTTTGATTTTGCCAATTAATATAATTTTTTTCTGCTTCTAGTTTTGACTTTCCATATGCAGTATTTGGAATTGTTTGAGTATTTTCATTTTTTTGATGATCTCCAGAACCATAAACGGATATACTGCTTGTGAATATTATATTTTTGCAATTTACATAATTTGCAAATTCACAGATATTTTTTGAACCATTAACATTAGTTTGAAAATATTCAATTTCATTATGCCCAGGCTCTTTGTGTATAGCAGCAAAATCAATGATTAAATCAACATCTCTAATATCAAGATTAAGTAAAGACTCTCTTATGTCTTTTTGAATAAATATTATTTTTTTACTTTCTTTTAATTTCTCATATTGTTTTTTTCTATAATTTTCGAGAGGCTCTTGTATATCAATCAAATAAATATGCTCAAATTTTTTGTTAATTATCAAATTTTGAATGAAATTTAATCCAATAAATCCTGAAGCTCCAAAAACTACAATATTTTTCATTTATTTAAATTAAGATTATTAATTAAATTTTCAAATTGAGCTGATATTTTTTCAATATTGAAATTTCTTAGAGCATACTCTCTGGCATTTAAAGAATATTTTTTCTTTAAATCTTTGTCATTAAGCAAAATTCTTAAAAAATTATTTATTCCATCTAAATCGTTTGGTTCAAATGATTTCCCAGATTTTGATTCATTTATAATTTTTGTTGATAAATTGTCTTTTGGTGCTGAAAGTATTATTGGTTTGCCTGCACATAAATAATTTAATATTTTTGATGGAACAGAAAATTTTGATGCTTCTTCATTTAAAATTGCCAACAATGCATCTGCAGAATTTAATATATGATTCATTTTTTCGAAAGGTTGTAATGGTAAAAGTTTTATATTTGAAGGAATATATTTCATTTTATCTAATTTCTGAAATCCAGTGCCTGCACCAATAACTACAACTTCTATATTTTTATTTTTAGCAGCAATGTCGGTAATTATTTGAGGATTATGTTTTAAAGCAAGTGTGCCAGTATAAATTATTCTAAATTTGTCTTTATCTAAAAAATTTTCATCTAAAAAAGAGTTGGGTTTTTTTTCAAGGTATTCAATATTTTTAATATCTCCCCAATTAGGAATATACTTAATTTTTTCATTATTAATATTCCATGATAAAAGTTTTTGCTCCCAATCATTTGAAATAATTATTAATTTATTTGCTTTTTGTAACTGTTTTTTTTCTAAATATTCAAATAAAAATGAAATTGGAAAAGAAAAAAAAGATAATTTTTTTTTCAGTAGTAATTTAACTGCATGTGAATAGAAATCCTGAACCCAAATAATACATTTTGAATTATTTTTTTGACATGTTTTAACAATATACTCTTGTGCTAAGGTCGGACAATTTCCAGATATAACAACATCAGGTTTAATCTCTGAAATATATCTAGACACTTCTTTTCCATATTCTAAATCTTTAAAAAATCTGTCTATAAATTTATTCTTATTATAACTAATTGTTTTTCCAATGCCTTTTATATTTAATCTGTCTTTGTTATCATTTTTAAAATTTGCCTTAGGTCCATAATCATTTTGATAATAAAAATGATAAACATTGAATTTGTTTGATAATTGTTTAGATAATTCTAATTGAAAAGGATGTCCCGCATAATCATGGATAATGATTTTAATCACTATTTTTTTATTAAATTAATTAAACAATATTGATTCCATGACTTAAAAAAATTAAACTTGTTTAATTTAATTTCAAAAAAATTTGAAATTTTTAAAAAAATATTATTTGGATAATTTGGTAACAATACTGAAGTAATCATAGCCATAGGAGCTGATAATATGCCACAAAAAAACATATCTTTTGTTTCCCATAATTTTGTATCTATAATATTTTCAAGATCTTTTTTTGAAAATGGTTCTTCGTCTACAGTTCTTGCTTTGGGTGTTAGTAATCTAAATATCTTTAATAATGGGTTGTCTGCTAGAGGCTCTTTAAAAACCAATCTTCCTCCAGGCTTTAGCACTTTATAAATGGAGTTAATTGCTAATTTTTTATCTAAGTGATGAAGGATTCCATTGCCAATCACTAAGTCAAATTTATTTTCCTCAAATTCTAGGAAATGTGCGTCCATGACCTTAAATTCAAATAAATCCTCTGAAAAATTATTTTTTTTTGCCAGTTCTATTGATTCTTCAATATAATTTTTAGCTATATCTATTCCATAAACGATAGCACCTGATTGTAATAACTTCAAACTATCAATACCTTTTCCACAACCATAATCAAGCACAACCTTTCTTGAACTATTTTTATAAAAATCTTCAAATTTTTTCATCATCCTTTGTATGCCAGGATATAAAGTTATATGTTTAAATTTATTTTTAAGTTTTAGACTTTGTTTTAAGACATCATTTTCTTCATGTGATTTTTTTTCTCTTATTACTCTTTCCTCAGTGTTCATAAGTATTTAATAATTTTAATATTTTTATTAATAAAGATGTTTCATATTAATGACAATATTTTTTTAATTTTTAATGATATGAATAAAAGAAATTAATAAAAAAATTTTTTGTTTTATATTTACAGGCGGTTTTATGACTAAAGTTGGGATTTTGAAGATAAATCAATAAACAATTATTTAAAATCAGCTATGTATATATATTATAACTAATGCTTGATAAAAATATTGAATATTATCATTTAATAAATTGGTCTATTTTAAATTATAAAAAATTCATTGAATATGAAAAGTAAAATAAAAATCTTAAGACTAATACACACTTTGAGTCCCGAATTAGGTGGTCCATCTAATGCTATTATTGATCATTCAAAAGCAATGATAAAAAAGGGATATATAGTGCATATACTGACATCCGATACCTCTAATAAAATAAAAACTAAAATTAAAGATATAAAAATTTATAACAAAGGACCAGCATTTGGTAATTATGGTTTTAATTTAAATTTGTTAATATGGCTTATAAAAAATAAGAATAATTATGATTTTTTTATAATACATGATATCTGGAGAATTTATACGTTATTAGCAAGATTATTGTTAAAGAAATACTTTGTATTCATTCACGGTAATCTTGATCCTTATTTTAGATTTGAGTTTTTTAAAAAAATTAAAAAACAAGTTTATTGGTATTTTTTTGAAAAAAGGAATCTACTCTCATCAAAATCAATTCTTCTTACAAGTGAAGTAGAAAAGAAATTACTTAATAAATCTTTTGTTAATACAACAGGTTTAAAAAAAAATGTTGTTAATTATGGAATTTTGAAACCAAATATAAATAAAAAAAAAGCTGTAAAAATTTTTCTTAAAAGACATCCTAAATTAAAAAAAAAATCATTTTTGATATACCTTGGTAGGTTTCACGAAAAAAAGGGTTGTGATATTTTGCTTAAATCAATCAAAATTCTTAACAATCAAAATATAAAATTAAATCTTTTCATGGCAGGACCAGAAAATGAATATAAAAATTATTTAAAAAAAAATTGTGAAAAGTTAAAAATAAAGAACCAAATTTATTGGTCAAGTATGTTAAATGGTTATGAAAAATGGGGTGCTATTTATTCTTCAAAGGCTATGGTTTTAGCTTCTCACGGGGAAAATTTTGGTTTATCGTTGGCAGAGTCGCTTTCTTGTTCAAAGCCAGTTTTGATTACAAATAAAGTTAATATTTATAAATCTATAATAGAATCTAAATCAGGCCTTGTTGCAAAGGATAATGTTAAAGATTTTGCATGTATCTTAAAAGAATTTAATAAATTTAATAAAAAAAAAATCCAAAAATTATCTAAGAATTCTTTACAATGTTTTAATGATAACTTTAATTTAAATTCTAATAATGACAAACTTTATAAATTATTAAAAGATTAAAGTTCTATTTTTTTTAATTCTTCTTTATAAATTTTAATAATATTATTATGAAATTTTTCTGGGTTAAAAATTTTTGCTCTTGTTAGAGATTTATTTGCCAAAGATAAATACAATTCTTTATTATTTAAAATTTCTATAATATTTTTTGTAAATTTATCAATGTCATCACAATTTGACATTAAAGCCGCATCACCTACCACTTCTGGAAGAGAAGAATTGTTACTGCAAACAACTGGTATTCCACAACTCATAGCTTCCAGTAAAGGCGTACCAAAACCCTCATAAATTGAAGGGAAAAATAATATATCACTTATCTTGTATATATTTGAGATTTCTTTTTTATCGATGAAAGGTAGTCTAATAACATAATTTTTTAAATACTTTGGAATATTTATATTTTTATTTCCGCTTCCAATATGAATAAGAATAATATTTTTATTTATATTTTTAAGCTTTTCTAAAACTTTATATGCTATTTCATTATTTTTATAAAAGTTTTTTCCAGAAATTAATATTTTTTTTTTATCAATCGGAATATTATATTTTTTACAGACATTTTTTTTTTCAATTGGGCTATCGTTAAAAAAATCCTCAGTAGTCTGCATTATAACTTCTATTTTTTCTTTAGGACAATCTGTAAATCTAATTATATCATTTTTAGTATTTTCACTTATTGTAAATACTTTAGTAAATAACTTTAACTTGCTCAGAGAGAATTTACCTAAAAGTGGATTTTTGTTTAATTTTTTTTGAAAAACTAAAGGAATAAGATCGTGAACTGTTATAAATTTTAATTTACTGTTTAAGTAAGGATAAAGATTGCCATATTGATGATCACATATATGAGCTATATCATGTTCAGGCAATTTTTTTATTTGACTGGGGTACAAGATGTATCTTGCGTATCTCATTTTCCAAGCATTAGATAAAATTAATTTAGAAGCAAAATTTAATTTTGGTTGAAAAAAATCTATTTGAAAATTTTTGAATTTTTCTGATTGATGTTTAATTAATCTATTAGCATATTGATCCATACTGGGCCTATAATCTTCTACAAAATTTTTATAATATTTTATTTTCATTAATTTATTTTTTAAATGCAGTATTTGTAATTTTTCTAATCAACATATCATTACTAGCTTTCAAAATTTTAGTTACTTTGATTTTACCTGCTTTGGATATTTTTTTTGACAACCTAGGGTTATTTAAATAAAAAATACATTTTTGTGCACATTCATTTGCATCATCAAAAAAAATAGCTTCTTTATTTTCAACAAAATATTTTTTCATTTGTAGTGTCCTTTTCGAACATAACAAAGTTCCTATTGCTGGAATTTCAATAGATCTTGCAGTTATTGTATCTAAATTTTGTTCAGCAAAAAGACATAAAGCTATTTTTGCATTTTGAACTATTTTTGTATAATTTTTTAAATGAAGATGCCCAAGTACAATTCTTTTCTTTAAAAATTTATAGTTTTTATCTTTGTTCCATCTTGAGCCATAAATTTTTACATTTATTCCAAGATTTATTAATTCATTAAGAAATTTACCCTTTTCTATTGACCATGTACCAACAAAAACAACTTCATTTTGGTATTTTTTTTTAAATTTTAATGAAATTTTTTGTTTTTTATGAATTTTCTTATCATATGGTGGCAAAACCAAAAGAGAATTCTTAATTCCAAATTTTTTTGATAACTTTATGCGTGACTGATCCTGGAAAGCTATTAAATCATAATATTTTACTGCTTGTAAAAATAAACTCCATTTCTGTTTATCTCTTTTTACAAAAGGGTTATCGTTACAAAAGAAAACAATTTTTTTAGTTTTTCTTTTTAACTCTATAATTAATTTTTTTCCAATTACTTCCCCTGATTTTACATAAATTAAATCATAACTTTTGTTAGCTTTTTTTAAAATATATTCATTTATTTTTTTTTCAAAAATCAAAGGTGTAAAATGAACAAATAATAAATTACTAACTTTTTTAAATTTAAAAATTTCTAAAGTATTAATAAAATCAACATTTTTATGAATTTTTCTTAAAGCTAAATATTGAAGATATGAGTTACCAAATTTAGTTCCAATAAACAAAATTTTCATTATTAATTATAAATTAATATGATGTATAAAATAAACATTAAATTTTAAATAAAAAAAATTGTCCAATAAACAAATAGATTCAGTAAGACTTATTATTTATTTAATCTCTTTTATTTCACTTGTTATTCAATTATTTGTTTTTGAAAATAATAATGATCTTTATTGTATATTTATTATTTTTTTTTCAAATATTCTTACTACCTTTTATTGTTTAAATAAAAAATATTTTTTTAAGTACCCAATTTCATTATTAATGATTTTTATATCATATTTTATTAATCTTGGTGGTGCTCTATTCTTTAAATCATTTGAGTTTACTTTAATTACTGAAAAACTAGATTTACCGCTTTCTACAATTCTTATTTTAACAACAATTAATATAACAATTATTTTGAGTCATTCTTTATATAGAAAAATTAATGAATCTACGAAAACAAATAAAATTAACAATTTTTTAATTAAAATTGATTTTTTTAAAATCGGAGATGTCAAATTTTTATATTTTTTATCATTTATTGTAGTCGCCTCAAAATTATTTTTCTTTGATTTAAATAGAACTATATCCGCACAAGGTGAATTTGGTTATAATCCTAATTTGTTTCAAGATATTATTAATGGATTGAAATATGTAATTTATTTACCAGTTGTAATTTTTTTCTCTAAATCTCTTTTTGAAATAGACCATGTTCCTAAAAAATATTTTTTTTTTATTCTATTTTTATTATCAATTGCATTTATTTCACTTTCTAGAAGTAACAGGTCTATTTTATTTGATTGTTTTCTTCTATCTGCAATAGTTGTATTTATACTTATTTTATTTGATAGGATTAATTTAAAAAAAAATTTTTTTATAAAATTAATACTACTACCTCTTTTAATAATTCCCTCATTTAATATTATTGAAAATTTATCCAAACAATTTGTCACCGAAAGATCATTATATATGGAGAGAACTCCGATAGAAAATGTAAAAAGTTTTATAGAGAATGCATTTTCAAAAAAAAATAATAATTTATATTTAGAAAAAAAATATTTATCTGATCAGATATTTTTTTCTGAAAATTATTATAAATCATCTTTATTTAACAGAGCTAATATTTTACACATACATGATAATTTTAATTATATTGATAAAAATATTTCAAACGTCAAATTAGACAAGCTAAAAGAAATTCAAATAAACAAAACTATTTCCATACTACCTCAACCAATAATTAATATTTTTAGTCATAATTTCAATAAACAAGATGTTGTACATTTTAGTACTGCAAGTTTTTTATACGGTAACTTAGAATATGGTGGTGGAACTCTTAATATCGGGTCTGCCATAATGACAATGTATATTATTTTTGGTTATTGGATTTTTATTATTTTATTTATATTTTTTATACCTGTTTTTATTTTTATGGATTCCTTTTACAATAAACAAAAAATGATTTTCAGCCCTTATATTATTATATTTTTTTATTCAACTTCAGGCGGAATTCTTAATTTTATTTCTGCGACCGAACTATCTTTTTGGCTTAATTTAATTTTTAGAATAATCCCACAAACTCTTATAATTATATTTATTGCAAAATTCGCTTACAACAAATTTCTTAAAAAGATATAATTTATTAGAACAGATTAGTTTTTACTTTTGAAATCCAAAATTATCTCATCTAACTTTGTAACATAATTTTCCCAGGTGTTTTCTTTAGAAATAATACTAGCATTAAAAGAGAGTTGTTTTAGTAAAATCTTATCATCTGCTAATAATTGCAGCTTTTCAAGTAAAGAATTAGAGTCTCTAACTGGCACACTTAGTCCACATTTATATCTATTTATAAAATCAAGCGCTCCTGTATTTTCAGAAACAATACTTGGGCATCCAGCTGCAGCAGCTTCAGTAACAACTAGACCAAAACCATCTTCTATACTTGGGATTACATTTACATGACATTTATTAATTATATTATTAATTTTATCATGTGTCATATGTCCATATAATTTTATATTTTCATTTTTCAACTTACTGTAAAAAAAATCTTTATCCTCCGTTTGAGATCCAATTATATGTAATCTTTTTTTTGGGTGTTTAAATTTATTAAATGCATCTATTAAATAATGTAAACCTTTACGGAGTGAAATTTGGCCAATAAATAAAATATCAAAATAAGTATCACTTTTTTTTACTTCTTTTAAAGTAAAAAACTTTGACACACTCGATCCCAACTCCAAAGTTTTGATTTTCGTAAAATTAAATTTTTCAAAAGTTTTTTTAACAAAAGTTGATGGTACTAAAATTATATTAGCATTTTCATATTCAGAAAGTTTCATTTCAACATTCGATTTATTTATCTCAATTTTTTTATTTAAATGCTCTTTATATTCTTCAGCTAATATATTATTTTGCTCTTGAATATGTGCAGATGTACTATCACATATATATATCTTTCCTTTATCTCTCATTAATTTTCCAGATGTTAAGTTAACACCAGCAAAACCCAACAAAACATCAATATCTGTATTTTTGTTTATGAAGTTAAAAGTAATTCTATCAATATTTTTAGAGTTTAATGAGTTTAAAAAATTATCTAATTTTTTATAAAACTTTGATGAAATTAAAGGTTCTCTTAAAATCCGAATAAATCCGTTAGAGGAAACAAACTCTTTTTTTATACCATATTTTTTCAACTTTAACCAAGGATACCCGCATATAATTTTTGTTAATTGTTTCCTATTATATAGTACCTTTGCTATATCAAAATAATGATTTTTTCCTGAACAAGATAAAACATAATTTAATTTAGAATTCATAAATAATTCTTATTCTTTATTTCAATTTTTAAAAAATAATCTTAAAAAAAATGCAGACGTAAAAGTACTACACAAAGAAGTTATTATAAAAATTTTAAAGGCAAAAATATAATTTTGTTCAAAATAAAAGCTTAAAAAAAATATTACTATAGCTATAATGGTAAAAAATAAATCAGATAATCCAAGCAAAATATTTTTATTTATTGCAACAAAAGGGGTTATTAATACTTGCCTTATAACAAATAGTGACGAGTCAAAAACTATCAATAATAAAAAAATCATTTTTAATTCATATTTGTTACCAATCCAATAATTATATATGTAAGGACCAATAAAATAGCTAAATAAAATAAACCCTATAATTAATAAACAAGTAATTTTTATGTAACGAGTTAAAATTAATTTTATTAATTTATGATTTTTTTTTCCATATAAATTAGATATTTCATAGCTAAGAGCAAAATTGATTTTTCCAAATAAACTTACTGGCATAAAATAGAAAATTGTTTTTACAGTAGTTATTAAACCAACTAAATAAGGATTTAAAAATATACCAGCTATAAAAATTACCCCAGAATGTTTAATCAAATTTGCTATTATATCTGACATATGTCCAATTGATAATTTGATTAATTTAAAAATAATTTTTTTTGAAATTAACTCAAACGAAATTTTTAATTTATTTTTATACTTAGTAAAAAATAAAAATTTTATAAAAAATCTTAAAGAGCTTAATAAAAAAAATATTAATGCTGCAACAACTAATGAATTATAAAAAATTCCTGCAATAATAATAAAACTTTTTGAAAAAAAATCATGCGCAATTTCTAAATTGTAACCAATGTAAATTTTACCAATTGATTGTAAACATGTAGAAAATATTGACTCAAATAGTTTTAAATAGATTGATGCAAATAATAGTATCAAAATAATTTTGACTTCTTTAGAGTTTATATTTTCTAAGATAGAAAAGCTAAATTTTTTTAGAAAAAAAAAAATTAATAAAGTTAAAGAAAGAATGATAATATTTATGAATACAAACAATATAGTATTTTGAAAAATTTCATTTGATTTTGTATGTTTTTTTTGGGCATTATATATTGCCATTTGGTTAACAGAGGCATCGGTTAAATTAAAATTAAATATTTGAATGATATTAGGTATAGAAATTAAAAATATCCATATTCCAAAGTTTTCTATACCCCAAAAAAAAATCATTAAAGGAGGATAAAATATTTGGATAAATATTTTCAAAGATTGAGAAGATATACTTGAAAAAATATTTCTTTTTAATCTTGAGTTACTCAAAAACATTCTAAAGTTTTTTATAAAGATTCATATTTTAAAGAGTAAATTCAATATATCTATAAAAATAAAAAAAAATATATATAAAGTAAAATTATAAATATTTAAAATGTATATTATTGGTATAAACTCATATCATCCCGACTCATCAGCATGTATTATTAAAGACGGTAAATTAATATTCGCTGTTGAAGAAGAAAGGCTTACAAGAATAAAGCATTGGTCTGGCTTTCCAACATTATCAATCAAACATTGTCTTAAAGAAGCAAATATTAAACTTTCAGAAGTTAACTATATTTCTATTAATAGAGATCCTAAAGCTAATTTGTTCAAAAAATTTTTACATGTATTAAGGTATCAGCCAAGTATTAACCTTATATTGGATAGATTAAAATTTAAAAAAAAATATCAAACGTTAGATTTAATCTTTGAGAAAGAATTTTTAAATGATAAATTTCATGGTAAAATTATAAATATTGAGCATCATGAGGCTCATCTATCCTCAGCTTTCAATGTTTCACCATTTAATGAGTCTTGTATAATTTCTGTTGATGCTTTTGGTGATTTCTCGAGCACAGCATGGGGTTTTGGATCAGGCAATAATATAAAAATTAAAAATAAAATCTTTTTCCCGCATTCACTTGGTGCTTTTTATTCATCAATAACTCAATTTTTAGGATTTGGTAATTATGGTGACGAATATAAGGTAATGGGATTAGCCCCATATGGAAAACCATCATTAGTTGATAAGTTGGAAAAAATTTTAATACTTAAGGGAGATGGTACTTTTAAATTAAATTTAGATTATTATGTTTTTCATAAATCATTTCATAATTATGATTTTGACAACTGTGAACCAAAAGTAGGTAAACTCTATTCTGATAAAATTTATGAAATTTTGGGCAAACCCAGAATTAAAAATAATGAAATAACACAATTCCACAAAGATTTAGCCCACTCAACACAAGCATTATATGAAAAAGCATATTTTAATCTTTTAAATAAAATTTATGAAAATTATAAAAATGAAAACATTTGTATTGCTGGTGGATGTGGAATGAATTCAGTTGCTAATGGTAAAGTTACAAAATTTACTCCTTTTAAAAAAGTTTACATTCAACCAGCGGCAGGAGATGCTGGGGGTGCGCTAGGTGCAGCTTACACAACTTGGCACAAAATATTAAAAAGGGATAAAAAATTTATTATGAAACATGCTTCTTGGGGTAATTCATTTTCAAATGATGAAATAAGTTTAGTCCTAGATAGAGAAAAAATTAGACTAAAAGAACAAAATTGTGAAGTGAACTATTTGGAAAAAGATAACATTTTAACCGAGAGAATTGCTAACGAAATTTCAAATGGTAAAGTAATAGGATGGTTTCAAGGAAAAATGGAGTGGGGCCCTAGAGCGCTTGGTAATAGATCGATAATAGCAGATCCAAGAAGATTAGATATGCAGGATATTCTAAATATAAAGATAAAAAGAAGGGAAAGTTTTAGACCTTTTGCACCATCAATCATGAGAGAACATGTTTCTAATTGGTTTGAAACCGATGATGAAGTTCCATTTATGATGAAAGTGTTTCAAATAAAAAAGGACAAAAGAAAAATAATTCCTGCTGTTACTCATGTAGACGGATCAGGAAGATTACAAACAGTGTATCGAGAAACTAACCAAAAATATTACGATTTAATTAATAGTTTTTATAAAATTACAAATGTTCCATTAATTTTAAATACGTCCTTTAACGAAAACGAACCAATAATATGCAAACCAGAAGAAGCAATTGATTGTTTTTTAAGAACAAAAATGGACATATTGGTTTTAGAAAACTTTATAATTAGTAGATAAAGTGAAAAGAAAAATATTAACTTATATATATATATTTTTTTGCTCATCCATATTTTCATTATTTTTATTTGAAATATATGTCTCATTAAATCCTAATTTATTTCCAAGTTATGGATTTTTGTCAAATAATACAATTAATGATAAAATAGAAAAATGTCATAATAAAAAAAATATATTAGCTATTTATGGAGATTCATTTACAGAATTTTATGGAGATAAAGAAGAAAATATCTCAAAACTTTTAGCAAAAAAGTATAAAAATTACGAAGTTTGTAATTTTGGTGTTTCTGGCACATACATAACACATTATATTAATCGATTTCAACATACGCTTAATTCAAATCTTAATATAAAAAAAGTAATCTTTTATTTATATGAAGGAAATGATTTTTTTGAATTTAGATATTATGATAAAAATTTAAGCATTAATGATATATCTGTCAAAAATAAAAATATTTTTGATTATTCAGATAATAATTCCTCTGATAGAGAAAATAGTTTTATAAAAAATTTTGTTAAATCTACAAAAGGACTTAATATTATTTGGCGAGAATTTATAAAGAAATATTTGTTTAAAAATCGTATTGATGAAAATTACGTTCGTCAAATTTTTAGTGAAAACACTTATTTTGAAGCAAATCTTAGTAATGCTATTAAAAGAATGAATGATACTCCTCAAAATATAAAAAATGATTTTTCATCTGGAATTTTAAATGAGAATTTTTATAAATTAGCATTAAGAAATCCTAATTATTTTAATCAAATATTTAATCCCGGAGACTATGATTTTGAAGTACAGAAGAATATTACCCAAAAGCATATTAATCATATTAATAAACAGTGTAATACATATAGAATTGAGTGTATTTTTATAATTATACCTAATGACGAATTTTTATTTCAAGAATCTAAAGAAAAATATAGTAAAATTTTTAAATTTAATAAAAATATAAATTTTGGAAAGTCTGAAATAGTTAATTTTTTAGAAAATTTTTATGATAACGTTTATTATCCAAATAACTTATTTAACTATGAAGATTACATACCATTCGATATGCATATGCTTCCTAGAGGAAATATAAAATTAGCAAATTTTACATATGAGATATTTAAATAATACTTAATATAAGAATAACAGTTTTTTTTCAAAAGGACCATCTTCATTAACTTTTAATTTATCAAATTCTCTTTTTTACATTCAACTAAAGATTTTTTTAAATTTTTAAAATTAAGATTTAAAAAATAAGGAATATGAATAAAAAAAATTTTTTTATATATTTTTTCTGTTACATCCAAATTATTTGTAGTGTTTGAATATATATTCATTTTATGGTGCATTAACCAAGGATAGGGTGAAATTTTTATTTTATTTTTATGAAATATAGTTAATATTTGTTTTATATTTTTTTCATTATCAATTACACAGGGGTAGCCATTAAAAAATCCTCCTCTAATAGATTTTTCATTAATTTTTACTTTTTTAATATTATTGTATTGATCTAAAATTCTATCAATTTTAATATAAATTTTCTGTTTAAGGCTATTTATTTTTTCTATATTTGATAAATCGACAGCAGCTAAAGATATTCCCAAGGGATGAGCTCTTAATTTTTTAGACAAACCAGTTTTTGCATAAATTTTCAAATTATCATTATTTTGAAACTCTTTTTCATTTCTATTGAAATGTCCGTATACTGACATTCTTAAAAAATAATCATAATTATCAGTTACAGCTATACCTCCTTCGCCAGCAGCTATTGCCTTAGCTCCCTGTAAACTAAAACATCCTATGTCTCCAAAACTTCCTATTTTATTATTATTGTATGTAGCTCCGTGTGCATGGGAACAATCTTCTATTAATTTAAGATTATATTCTTTTACAATTTTAAGAATTTCATCCATATTGCAAGGATATCCCCAGGGATGAACTATTAATAAAGCTTTTGATTTATTAGTAATTTTTTTTTTTAAATCATTACAATCTATGGTTAATGTATTTGGATCTATATCTACAAAAATTGGTTTTTTGAATAAATTAACTACAGGGCCAATACTTGCATGAAAAGTACTAGATGGTAACAGAATTTCATCATCTTTAGATAAATTTAAAGCAAATATAGCAGCTTCTATAGATGATGTTCCATTACAAAATGTCAAACCAAATTTTCTTTGAATATAATTTGAGAAATCTTGTTCAAATTTTTCCACTGATTTAGGATAGCCAGAAATTTCTCTTTTTAAAAAGGAAAGATTTAACTTAATAATTTTAATTAAAATTATTTTAAATATTAAAATAAAATTCATACTTACAAATTATTTAAAAACTTTCCTAATCTGTTAGATAAAGCCATATTTGTTAATGCAGGATTTCCACTAGCTATAGTCCTAAAAACTGAGCTGCCTGAGATGTATAAGTTTTTTATATCATGAAATTTACAATTTTTATCAACAACTCCATCGGATCTTTTTGCAGACATTCTAGTCGTCCCACTATGATGACTTGCGTCTGTTATAATTTTATCTTTATTTTCAGTAAAAGAAATGAAAGAATTATTGGTTAATATTTTTTTTAAGACTCTAATAAATTCATTTTGAGTTTCATGATCCACACTGCTTAATTTCCAATCAACAACCAAAGTTTTTTGATCATATTTATCTTTTTTATCGCTTAAATAAACTTTGCTATTAAAATTTGGCATTTGTTCACCTTGATAATTTATTGTCATCTTATCAAAGGATAAATATTTATCTTTTTTTGTTAATAAAATATGAATAAGGCTGTTTAATTTAGAACTTGAAAGTTGAGGTGGAATTTTTATGTAAACTTGTTCAATTATTTTTTTTATATTAATATCTTTGTATTTAATTTTGGGAATTCCTTTTAATTTAATAGTTTTCTTAATTTCCATTAAAAGTTTTTCAAATAACAAATTATCAGTTTCGTCGTATAAAGGGTCTATATAGGCGTGACAACTTAAAATTTTTTTTTCTTCTTGGTGATAATTTGATATTTTTATACTTTTTTTTAAATCAAAATAATTATTCTTTATTCCAAATAATATACTTAAAGGCAACTTTCTGTTTGATTTAAGTGTACCTAAATTAACTCTCAAATGATCCATAAAATATCTGCCTGTATTATTATTTCTTAAAATCTTATATTTGTGTTCATTGTTTAACAAAATTCTTGCATTTTCAATTGCCCCAGATGATAAAACAAAATAATTAGCTTTGATTTTACATTTTTTATTTTTAGAATTTATAGTAACTTCATTAATCAGTTGTTTATTTTGATCAATTTTAATTTCGGTAGCGGTGAAATTACTTAAAAAATCAATATTTTTTTTATTTATTAATTTTTTTGTAAAATTAGACTTGTAATTAAATTTTTCAACATTTGGTGGCCAAAAGTGATTTTTTAGTGAAAAATTACTTTCTTTTAAGAACTCATTTTCTAAAAAAAAATTAAATTTTTTTTCGTCATCTAAATTAAAATAATTTAACTTGTTGAAAAAATTATTAAATACAGAATTTATAACTTCTTTGTAGTTCAACTTCAGTTCACTGTAATCTAATGGCCAATCTAAATCATTACATAACCAGTCTCTTTTGGAAATTTCATTTTGCTCAAATAACATTAATTGATTAGCCCATAAATTTGCCGATCCACCTAATTGTCTGATGCGATTAACATGATCTTTTCTAAATTTTAATCCTGTTTGATCAAGGCTATTCAATTCTTGTATTTCTTTGTTGTAATCAATATCCCCACTTTCTACTAATATTATTTTTTTATTTGCTATGTTTGAAGCAACAATCTGACCACTCATTCCTGCGCCGATGATACAAAAATCAGTTTTTAATTCAGTATTATTTTCAATATTAGAAAAATTTATAATAGGCACAAAAATACATTATTACTCAATCAAGTTAACAGCAATTTATTTTCTTGAAATTAAAAACAAATTATCTCCAAATTTTTTTAAATAAGGCAATATATTTGATAATTTATACAGAAATATTGAAAATTTAAATATCATCTTCTTGCCTAAAGTGAATAAATTATAATCAGTAATTTGTGCTAGAGTAAAAAAACTTGTAAGTTCAATTCTAGATTGACACAATATTTTTAACAAAAGTTTTATCAATCATATAACAATTTTTTATTATATATCTATATTAATTCATATGCTAAACAGAATTATGATTTAATAAACCCTGTTATGAAATATATTTTTCAAATTTTTCAAAAACTTTGTAATTTTTTTTTTTTAATAACATCTAATAAGCAAGAAAGAGCATTGATTAACGAATGCATTAACTTTGAATTTAATACTACTCCAAAGTATAATTTGTGGAAAACCTTAAGATTATTTAAAAAAGTAGCAAAAAATAAACGCATAAAGCATAACTTTGTCGAGTGTGGTGTTTGGAAAGGTATATATTTAGTTTTTTTTCAAAAACTCATTGAAATGTACACTCTTGAAAATTGTAAAATTTATGGTTTTGATACTTTTGAAGGAATGCCTGAGCCAACAAAAAATGATATTACAAAGCATAATGAATCAATGCTTGATAGATACAACTTATTAAAAGTTGATAAAAAAACAAGTAATTGGAATTATACCACAATTGATAAAGTCAAAGATAATTACTTTCAAAATACAAAAAAAAACAATAATCTAATTTTAGTAAAAGGAAAAGTTGAAGATAGTTTGGTAGATAACCAAAATATTCCTGATGAAATATCAATTTTAAAATTAGATACTTGTCTTTATACAGGTACTAAAATTGAATTAGATATTTTATTTCCAAAAGTTATAAAAGATGGAATTATTATTATTGATAATTACTTTAATTATAAAGGAGTAAAACAAGCAACAGATGAATTTTTTATAGAAAAAAAATTAAATATTAGATACTCCAAAATAAGTGATCGAGTAGTTATTTACAAGTAGATATATGTTGCCAAAAGAATTTAAACCAGATGCTCTTTTTGATTTATTGAGAGTTGGAAAAAATAATGATGGAGGATATTTAATATGTAAAAAAAGTTTAGAGGAATCTAAATTTCTATTATCTTTTGGTATAAGTGATGATTTTTCTTTTGAAGAGAATTTTAAAAAAATTAACAATATTAAAATAATTTCTTTTGATCCTACAGTGTCTAATATTTTTTTTTTAAAAAAAATAATAAAAAATTTATTAAAATTAAATCTTAAAATTTTTTATCACAATATTATTAATTACATTAAATTCAAAAAATTTTTTGATAATAAAAATAATATTTTAAAAAAAAAAAAAATAGGCAAAGGTGGAAGTGCATCTTATGAACATTTTGATTTTAATGAAATAATTAAACTAACTAATTATAGTTCATCAATTTTCTTAAAAATTGATATAGAAGGAGACGAATATAGAATCTTAGATGATATAATAAATAATAATAAATTAATTGAAGGTATAGCAATTGAATTCCATGATGCAGACCTACACACAGATAAAATTATTAATTTTATAAATAAAATTAACTTGTCCCTTGTTCATGTGCATCCTAACAATTACTCAACCTATGGAAAAGATGAAATCGTATCTTCTTTAGAAATGACTTTCTCAAAAAACCCGAAATTAATTAAAAACGAAGTTACATTTCCTCATGAGCTTGATCAAAAAAATAATCCTGATGCTGAAGATTTAAAAATTGTATTTAAAGTTTAAAATTTATAGATAGTTAATTTAATTAATATGAATATAAAATATATTTTATCTCATCCAATACATTATCAAACAGCATTGATAAAATTTTTAATAAAAAAGGGCATTAAAATAGAAGTTCTCTTCCGAAGTAATATGCATACAAAAAAAACTTTTGATCCAGGTTTTAATAGAAAAGTTAGCATAGCAAAAAATGTCCTTAATGGAATTAAATATAAATATCTAAATTATTTAGGTCCCAATAAAGTTGGATCAATATTACCTATAACAACAGACTTTAAATCTAGAATTTTTGAAAAAGAAACAGATATTATTTGGTTGCATGGTATAAAAAACTGGTACAACTTATGTTTAATTACTATTGCAAAAATTTATAAAAAAAAAGTTTTTATTAGAGACGAAGTTTACCACAAAAGCAAAAATAGAAGTTTTTTAAATAAATTATTTAACTACTTATTTTATTTAATTGTAGATAATTTTATTGACATATATCTTGCAATTGGTTCTCAAAATAAAAAATATTATTTGGACCATAACATTCACAAGAGTAAAATAGTTATGTTGCCATATGTTGTAGATAACAATTTCTTTTTAAATAAAAATAAAAATAAAAATAAGAAAAAAAATAAGAAAATAAAGTTTTTGTTTGTAGGAAAACTTATTAAAAGAAAAGGTGTAAATTTATTGTTAGAAGCCATAAAAATTCTAAAATATAATTATAGATTGAACAATAATTGTAATTTTTTAATTGTTGGTGATGGATTGATGAGAAATCAACTAAAAAAATTTGTAAAAGATAATGAGCTTAAAAATATTAAATTTTACCCTTTCAAAAATCAGAATGAATTAAAAAAAATATATAGATCAGCAGATGTTTTTATAATGTCGTCAACAAGAGAACCTTGGGGTCTTACAGTTAATGAGGCAATGGCTGCGGGTAATGCCGTTATATCATCTGATAATGTTGGATCTTCATATGATCTTATAAAAAATAGAAAAAATGGATTTATATTTAAAAATGGTAATGCTCAAGATTTAGCAAATAAAATTGTGAAAATTGTTAAAAATAAAAAAAAATTAGAAAAGTTTAAACTTGAAAGTATCAATATAATTTCAAAATGGGACTTTAATGCGTGTTATTTTGGTTTAAAAAAATCAATTAAATGTGTTCAAAAAATAAATTGAGCTAGTTTTCAACATGCAAACTTTATATAATTTTTTACTAATCTAAAAATTTTTTTAATCCTACCTTATAAAATACATTTAGATTTAGGTTGGTGATTAAAGTAATAGAAAAAACATTAAATATTATAAATTATAACTTTTTATTTTAGATTTGATTAATTCAAGGCTATAATTATTTTTATGTACAAAAATAAAAAAATTTTAATTGTTGGTGCTGGTGGTTTTATAGGTGGACATTTAGTAAATAGATTATTATCTAATGGCAATAAGATAGTTGCTACAGATATAAAACCCAAAGAATATTGGTTTCAAGATTTTGATGAAGTTGAAAATCACTATACAATGGATATGAAAGACATAGTGAATTGCAAAAAGGTAACACAAGGTGTGGATTACGTTTTTAACATGGCATGTAACATGGGTGGCATGGGTTTTATTGAAAATAATAAAGCTGAATGTATGCAATCAGTTTTAATTAATACTAATTTACTAATTGCATGTAATGAAAATAAAGTTCAAAGATATTTTTTTTCATCTAGTGCTTGCGCATACAATAAAGATAAACAACAAGATGTTTTTATTGAAGGTTTAAAAGAAGAAGATGCTTACCCTGCAAATCCTGAAGATGGTTATGGCTGGGAAAAATTATTTAGTGAGAGAATGTGTAGACATTTTCAAGAAGATTATGGTTTAGAAGTTAGAATTGCAAGATACCATAACATCTATGGTCCTTATGGTACTTATGATGGTGGAAGAGAGAAGGCGCCAGCAGCTTTGTGTAGAAAAGTAATAGAAGCTAAAAAAAATAGTAATGACACAATTGATGTGTGGGGAGATGGAGAGCAAACAAGAACCTTTTTATATGTTGATGAATGTGTAGAGGGAACTTTAAGATTATTCGAATCTGATTATTCTGAACCAGTAAATATTGGAAGTGATGAACAAGTTTCTATAAATCAGATGATTAGTATGATTGAAGAAATATCTGGTGGTTCAGAATTTAAAAAAAATTATCAGCTTGATAAACCTAAGGGTGTAAGAGGAAGATCAAGTAATAACGATCTAGTCAAAAAAGTATTAAACTGGAGTTATCAAATGAGTTTAAAAGATGGTTTGTCTAAAACTTATAAATGGATAGATGAGCAAATTAATACAGACGGTATAAATAATAATCGTTTTACAAAATCTTAACAAATACCAGATATAGTATTTAGATTTAGGGGCGTGACTAATTTCTATACTAATTAATTGAATTATTTTTAATTAAACCTTAGGTTGAATTAATGACAAGATCAATTGACCTGCAAAAAAAAATAGACGAGTTTAAGGTAAAATTATCCTTAACAAATGACTATATGGTTTTCGAACCTAACAGTTTTGATATATTCTTAGATAAAGTAGTTTTAAAGATTAATCATCAAGTTAATGACTTAGAAAATAATAAAATGATTAAGAAGATTTTAAATTCAAGTTTATTTGTAGCAAAAAGGACTTTGTTAAGTTTTTGGAATTCTTTAAAAAATATTAGTGAAAAGATAAATTTGATTAGAAAAAAATTTGATCAGCTAGAGAAAAAAATAGAAAATCAACAAAATACTATAAATGAGAGCTTAGACACAAATAGACAAATTAAGAATGATTTAGAGATATTAAATAGAAGTGTTGAAAAACTAAGTGAAAAAATTTTAGTAAATTCAGAAAATTCTAAAATTATCAATTCAAATTTGATAAATAATGAAGATGAAAAAGTTAAATTTTATCAAGAGGAAAATGTAAGGCTTGGTGGTGAGCTTTTAGAAACTAAAAAGAAATTTGATATGGTTAAAAGTGAAATCGATAAATATGAACAACAACGAAGTAATTTAATTTCTAAGATTAATTCTGTAAATGAAGCACTAGAAAGTACAAATATTGTAACTAATGTGTTTGAAAATGAAGTTTCTAAACCTAAAGTTTCAGTTATTGATCATAGAAAAATCCAAAAAGCTGTACCTAGAGTTCAAGATATAAACGAAGAAATAAAAAAAATATTTTCTAAATAGAATTTACCCGCACCACCTGTAACTAAAATACTTTTGCTTGATTTAGACATTTTATCTATATTTAATTTATAAATGATTAAAAATCTTCCTAAAAAATGTAAAGTCGTAGTTATTGGAGGCGGTGTTGCAGGTACCTCATGCGCTTATCATTTAGCAAAATTTGGTTGGAAAGACACAATACTTCTTGAAAGAGATCAATTAACATCAGGTACTACTTGGCATGCAGCAGGATTAGTAGGACAACTTGGTGCAACTGCAACAATTACAAAACTTAGAAAGTATTCTCTCAATCTCTATAAAGAACTTGAAAAAAAAACAGAGCTATCAACAGGACTTAAACAAAATGGCGCAATCACTGTTGCAAGCTCAAAAGAAAGACTTCAAGAATTATTAAGACAAGCAACGTCAGCACAATTATTTGATGTAAATGTAGAAGTTTTAGATAAACAACAAATTAAAAATCTGTATCCAGTAATTAATGATCAAGACATCTTAGGGGGTGTTTATATGCCCGAAGATGGTCAGGCAGATCCAGTAGGTGTTACTAATGTTTTGGCAAAAGCTGCTAGAATGGAAGGGGTTCAAATATTTGAAAAAACACCAGTTACTAAAATACTTGTAAAAAATAATCGAATAATTGGTGTTGAAACATCTGAGGGTAAAATTGAATGTGAATATGTAGTTCTTGCAACTGGAATGTGGTCTAGACAAATTGGTGAGGATATTGGTGTAAGTGTCCCTTTGTATCCAAATGAACATTTTTACATAATAACTGAACCAATGAAAGATCTTCCTAAAAATCTTCCAGTTTTAAGGGATTATAATGATTGTCTTTATTTAAAAGAAGATGCTGGAAAAATGCTAGTTGGTATTTTTGAGCCAGGTGCAAAGAATGCATTTAAAGAAAAAGGAATTGTGCCGAATGATTTTTCTTTTGGTGAATTTCCAGATGATTTTGATCACTTCGAACCTTATTTGGAAAAATCATTTAAAAGACTTCCCATATTAGAAAATGCTGGAATTAGAAAGTTTTTTTCAGGACCAGAGTCGTTTACACCTGATACTCAATATCTATTAGGAGAAACTCCAGAAGTATCGAATTTATTTACATGTTGTGGTTTTAATAGTATTGGAATTGCAAGCTCAGGAGGAGCTGGCAGAGTTACCGCAGAATGGATGATCAACGGATATATGAATGAAGATTTGTATTCACTAGATATAAAAAGATTTCAAAAATTTCACTCATCAAAAAAATTTATAATGAATAGAGTTACCGAAACTTTAGGTGATTTATATGGAATGCACTGGCCATATAAACAACATAAAACTTCAAGAAATCAAAAATTGCTTCCCTATCATGAAGATTTAAAAAAAGCAGGAGCATGTTTTGGTCAATCAGGAGAGTACGAACGACCAATGTGGTATTCACTAGATGATAATAAAACAGAGTATGAATATAGTTTTAATTATCAAAATTGGTACCCATCAGTTAAACATGAATGTAAAAATACTATAGAAAATGTTGGCTTGTTTGAACTTTCTCCTTTTTCAAAATATGAAATTAAAGGACAAAAAGCTTATGAAGAATTGCAAAGATTGTGTACGGCTAATATTAAAAATGAAATTGGAAAATGTACTTATACCCATATGCTCAATGAAGGAGCTGGTATTGAAACTGATCTAACAGTTGTTTGTCTCGAAAAGGATCATTTTAGAATAATAAGCTCAGCTGTTGTTAGAACTCATGACAAAGCTCATATACTTAAATATTTATCAAGTGATGTAGAATTTAAAGATGTGACTGATGAACTTATATGTTTAGGAATTTTTGGACCAAAAAGTAGAGATTTATTATCAAAAATTACCAGTGAGGATTTATCTAATGAAAATTTTAAATTTGGTACAGGAAAAAATATCAATCTAAATTCTAGTGATATTTGGGTTCAAAGATTATCTTATGTTGGGGAACTTGGTTATGAACTTTACATTCAAAAAGAGAATAGCAAAAAAATATATGATTTAATTATTGAAACTGGGAAAGAATTTGGACTTACTCATTGTGGCGCTCACACCATGGATACAATGAGAATGGAAAGTGGTTTTTTACATTGGGGACATGATATATCTCCTGAAGAAAATCAATATCAAGCAGGTTTAAATTTTGCAATTAACTATAAAAAACCATTTAATTTTATCGGAAAAGAAAATTTACTAAAAATTAGAGATCAAAAATTAGATAGAAGATTTATCATGTTAACATTAAAAGAAAGCAAACCAGGAGAACCACTTTTGCTTCATGAAGAGCCAATTTATTTAGATGATAAAATTATTGGAAAGACAACATCTGGAAATTACTCATTTAATTATAATAAAAATTTGTCATTTGCTTATATAAATACTAATAAAAATAACAACGAACTGTCTCAACATAAAATATATATTGAAATTGAAAAAAAGAAATATGAAGCTGAGATTTTGTTAAAACCTTTAAAACAAAACAATTTTAAAAGTATTTAAATTGATTGTATTTTTCTTAAATAACTGTTTTAATTATTAATGAAAGTTTTTGATGATGATAAGAAATCAACCTACTCAGAAATAATTTCAAATAAAGATTTAGAAAAACATAGCCAAAAAACCACTAATGTTAACATTTTGTTAAATAGAGTTAGATTGGATAAAAAAAAAAGTTATAGAAAAAGAATTATTTTTTTAATCTTATTAGCTCTTATTATTGGGACTGTTGCTTTTTTAATTTATTAATCAATTTTTATAAATATAAATGAAATTATCTTCATCAGGAGAGTTTTGATTATTAATTTCCTGTATTTTAAAAAATGGCTTATCTAAATTAAAAGGATCTTTAAGCAAATTAATTTTCCTGTGTTGACCGGTAGAAATTTCTTTGTTTGAGTTAACATTTTCATAATTATTAAATGCAAAATATCTACAATTTGAACTTTTCAATTTAATTAAAATTTTCTCAATTATTGGAATAGGTAAATGAATAAAAAAATCTCTCATTAGTATAAAATCATAATTATCAAAATCATTGAAATCAGTTAAATCTTTACAGTAAAATTTAATATTGGGTTTAGAATTGAATGTTAGTTTATTTTTATTCATCAAATCTTCGACTATATCTATTCCAGTATAATTAATATCAGTATCAAAAATTTTCTTAATCCACGCACAATCTCCACAGGGTGCATCTAAAATATTTTTTATATTATTATTTTTGAAAAATTTTTGTAATTCTAAAATTAAACTGTTAGTTTGAATCGAATTTTCTGCTGACCCTGGCCCTGAGTATGATTGACTAGGATCATATTTTTCATTCCTATTCCAATGATTTGATTTATAAATAGAATTAAAAACGATTTTATTTAATAATTTTTGACTTACAAATTTAGAAAAAAAATTATTAACAAATAATTTTCTAATCCAATAATATTTATTAAAATATTTACTCAAAATATGAAGTTTTAAATTTTTTATTAACCTTTTAATTAATACTATATTGAATTAAAACTCAAAAATAGTATAAATCACAATTATTAAATGGCGGGGTAGCTCAGTTGGTTAGAGCGCAGGACTCATAAGCCTGAGGTCAGTGGTTCGATCCCACTTCCCGCTACCATTCTAGATGATCGATTTCATTTTGCTCCAATAGTGCTCCAATGAGAAT
>Ga0255783_10000965_pt1 | contig 31961 bp, 23 predicted proteins | sample 011ome_22_FD_179981 | JGI IMG/M metagenome (GOLD analysis project Ga0255783, IMG submission 179981) | Coastal salt marsh microbial communities from the Groves Creek Marsh, Skidaway Island, Georgia - 011507BT metaG (version 2) | ecosystem: Environmental > Aquatic > Marine > Intertidal zone >... | reverse complement strand
AAGTGGTCCGTGCGGAGGGCGACCCTTGCATATTGTTATCGGCAAGAGTGATTAGTCTTCGGCGAGCGGGCACAAAAAAAGCCCTGATTACTCAGGACTTAAATGGTGGAGGTGGCGGGAGTCGAATCAGAATGGTGATTTCCTAATGCTGCACTTAATTTCCATTAACATCACTTAATCAGTGCTTTACGAACTTTTGCGATTGCAGCCGAGTGTGGTTAAATGCGGCTTTTTGTCGGTAAATTGGCAAATAATTGGCAAATCCTATGCGGCTTTAGATGATGTAAAATGGCGCCCCCAACTTTTCGAAAAACAGCACCATCGCAGGAGCTGTTGTTTTTTGCTTTATTCACGCTTTCCATCGCAAAGGTAATGACATGACCCGTTCGGCTTTTTTATGTGTCCTTTGAACCCTGCGAGGGGAGCTATTTTGATAGTTTAATCACTTACTAAATACTGGTAAGTGCAAAGGTAATGACATGCCCCTTTTTGCCCCAGTCCAGTATTTACTCCCAATGCTGGCTCTTGAAAGTCAGGTTATTTGCATTCTCAGATACTGCTCGGCGGATTTGGTCAGAAGCACCATCTGCGAATTCTGCTGAAATCTCCAGTGTAACGCTAACGTTCGCATTGGGATCACTCGTGAGTTGCGCGATTATTTCATCCGAGATCTCTGAGAGCTTGAACTTGGCCATCGTGGCACTCACATCAACGGAACCGTGGAAACTACGGATCTTCTCGACTGGATGGGCTGGCTTTTCGGAACTTTCTCCTCCTCCTGCCCCGGGTGGTGGATTGGTGGTTCCGCCGCTAGGCTTTAGAGTCGCTTGATCGGCCTCATTCGCTGTGTCGGTTGGCTTCTCAGCAGCAACTTCTGCTTTTTTCTCGGCATCCAGAGCAGCTGCGTAGGCTGTCGCCGCACTTGGTTCGATGAGTAACAGCGTGTCATCGAGTTGAACATTCGGATCTCCCAATACAAAACCATCGTATTTGCCTTCATGCTCGCCGTAGGCAGTGCCAAAGAAGTCATGGCTCGCAGCGCCTTTTTGAATCGTCTGCTCACAAATACTACGCGTATGTAGTCGTGGTAGGTAGAGGTAGCACAACATGTCATTCCAGACATCGATTGCTTTCACTGATTTCCTGTCGTTCTTCCAATACAGATTCTTGAGCACACTATCACGTAGGTGAATCGGTGACCAAGTCATGATTACCAGTTCATTTTCCAAACACACACGTTCGAATTCGAGACTCAGGTTAGAACCAGAAGTGTTTAGCGGAAATGCTTCTACTTTCACTTCACGTTCTGTGGGTGCATTCATGAATGGGCAGAGCAACCATCGGAAACATTCGCGAGTGATCTTTGGTAGTGAGTCGACAGTTAGCTGTAATTCCCGCTTAGCCTGTTTCTCTTGAGCTCGATCAATGTTAAGCCGATGGCTTGTGACATCTTCGATAATCGACTCCCAAGCGAGAGCCGTCCGCAGTGCATCCTTTAATCGCCCTAAACTGTCATGATCTGGGGCCAGAAATAGAATCCGATTTTGCCGATGTCGTGGTTGGTCTCCATGGGACTTTACAAATTCACGGACAGCGTCGATCGATTGGCGCTCCTCATTTTTGCTGTAAAATTTCTCAGGAGGTAAGACGACTAGTCGCAACTCACTATCATCAGGCACGTCTTTATGCGGCGTGAATACATGGAGTGCTTTTGTTACGCCGATGCTGCCACATAGTTTAGTGACGACCTTGGCCATTTCAGGCTGAATATCCTTTTTGTCATCAAAGCGTTTTTTGCGCTCCTCCATTTCCCGGCGTAGATTTGCACGAGTATCAAACCAGAAGTGAGTCGTATCCTGTGCGCGGTCACCGCTCGTGTTCAGGTAGTGTAGATTGTCACTTAAGCGACCGAGGGCATCTGAGTAGAGGGAACTACTTTGTCCCGGTTGTAAGCACCCAAGTAGGATGCGTGGCCGAGTGAGGCCTCGTGTTTTCGTCATGCTCTTTGTCGAAACTGCATCAGGCGCCGTGCCGAAGAACAAGGTGCGGGCGACTCGACGTGCGGCTTGGACAGTTCCGAAGCGAGGCTCTTTATTTTCGAGCTCTGTGGTCTCTGCACGTGGGCCGTCAATATCTCGCTCAATAACGGGATCCCAACCTGGCTGTAGATGATAGAGCAGCTCATTGCGGGTTTCATTATCATAGAGCGGTAAGCTACCTGGCATAATCATCAGGTCTTTATTCTGATCCTTCCATAGCTTGTAGATGACTTTGGCCATTAACTTCAAAACACCACGTGTGCGTTGAAAGCCGTCCAGCGTTGCCCAATCCTCGTAGAGGCGATCAAAGATCTCGGGATGGATCGGATAGGACTGTAACATACGATCCGCATAGTGGCTCTCTTGAGTCTCACTGGGGAGCTTATCACCTTCAGCCACATAGGTTGCTTTAAACGCATTACAGATTTCATCTCGGGCAGCCGAGTCGACTACTGGCTCAAATAGGCGCCGTCTCACAATCTCAAACGCTTCTTCGGTGGCTACGGGTTTCCAGAGCGCTTGCACGCGACCAAAGGTCTTTTCCATCGCCTTTAGCGCCGCCACACCCTTACCGCTACCAGCCTCGACTTCTGATTCTGGTAAGGATGCGAGTAGTATAGCATTGGGCACCATCTTGACCGCTTCGGTCAGTGCTTGGGTGAATGACAGATTCGTGTCATATGTGCCCCCACTCAATTGCTTCGAGTCCGGGAATTGACGGATATAAGCGACCAGCTCATCAATCAGAATCACACAAGGCCCATACTCTGCGAGTAGACCACGCAGCGTTTCTTTGCCCGGAGAGGTTCCGTTCATGTCGGCTTCTTTGACTTTCGCGTAGGCATCTTTTTTACCGAGTTGCCATGCCAGTTCACCCCACAGTGTATGGATGACCTGCTTATCTCGTTTCCAAGGCTGCCCCGGAGCCAGGTCTGTGCCGTCCAGCACGACCACTTTGGCCTTCGGCACTTCCATTATACCTGCCTGATCTAGCACGCTAGAGATTCCTGCTAAATCCGTAACTGAACAACTGCGCATTGCCAGATGATACACTGCCAGCATGGTATGCGTCTTACCGCCACCAAAGGCTGTCTGTAGTTGGATGACAGGGTCGCCGCCGCCGCCGTTTAACCTTTTGGCAACTGATGTTAGCAATAGACGCATCCCTTCCGTGATGTAGGTGCGCTCGTAGAAGGCGATTGCGTCTTGATACTCCTTGGTCGCTTTGCCCGTATGCACGGCACTGATGTCTGCAGCAAATTCAGACTGTTGAAAGGTGCCCTCTAATACATCGCGGTGGGGGACTGCTATTTCTCTCCAAGGTTTCATAATAAATATAGTCTTCTAGTGATTAATCAAAAAGTTCACGTTGCTTCGGGGCTTTGGCTGCGGCGCTTTCGAGTGCCGTCCAGCTGGTGATGAGTTCGTTATAGGCGCGAGCGTCTTCGGCCCATCCTTTACGCTCGCAGAGGGTGTAGAGGCGATAGGCGAGCTGACGGATCGCTTCAGATTTGCCCTCAACTGTTGCGAGCACTAGGCCGCCTTGAGCTTCGCCGTCTTGCTTGAGCACGCGGATGAGGTGATGCAGTGCTTCCCACACAGGGAGGCGTTTGTCTTTGGCTGCATCCCAGTCGGTCGGGTAGTCCGCCCACTTGAGGAGACTCACTTTGCCGCTGCCTGATGCGATCACACCAGCGGCTTGCACGCCGTCAACACTCGTGCCTTTTGCGCGAGCCAGCACATCGGCCTCACCGAAAATACCATCTTTCCAGCCATATTGTTCAAACCAATGCAGGCAGAAGGAGGTGTCTGCATCGAAATCGTCCTCTGCCAAGAAGCGATTGATCAACTGAAGTGCCGATTTTACGGACATTGCAGAGCCGTCCGCTTCGAGCACCGCACTATATTTGGAAAAGACCGCCATTCCGGGGCCGATGATGGCCTGTGAGAGGTCGACCGGCGCAACAGGTGCTTGATCATCCCCAGCTCCTTTAGTCATTTCGTCGAGCGCTTCGGGGAGCACTTTATTGAGTTCTCGAATGAATGCTCGGCGTGAAGTGGTAGGCGCATCGTCGGGGCGCTTACGACAGACCAGCACTATACTGGAGGCTAAGGCGTTTGTGCCCATACCTATCATCCGAAACTCTTGTTCACTTCGAAGCGGCCAAGTGCCTACTATTGCTAAACCTGATTGAATGACTGCTGTTAGGAAGGTAACCCATCCTGCTGAAGTAGTCCCTGCTCCTTCTTTAGTTTCAGACTGTTTGAATGCATAATAAATAGTGATTGGCGCAGTTGGGTGGGCTTGATTCGCAAGGTTCTCCATTGCTTTTTGCATTCCCTCAAGAAAGAAGTCTTCTGCCTTGCTTTTACTTCCATGACGATAGGGAGTTGCTACTAATTCCTCGGATTTCGGGACTGCCATACTTGAGAAAACCGAAGGAAGAACTGACTTTAGGTTTCTACGTAACCAGACGTAGAAAAAATCCGATAAATCGGCATATCCTATATTATCGTAATAAGGGGGGTCGGTCGAAATAAACTGACCTTTTGATATATTCTGAGTTTGAGCATCTGTTTGTAAGCCGATTCCGTCCGCGCGTCCTCCTGCAAGCTTAAGAATGCACTTACTAATGAATTCAGTGGCAGGGGCGAAGCCGCCGACGACTTCTTCCAACAACGCTGCCTCAGGGTAATCCCAGGTCATTGGTATTGCTTGCTTACCGAATAAATGCATTACTTTTTGGTTATTAGGAGACCATGTTGTAACTGCATTTGAAAAGTCTGCACATCGATCTATCGCAAACGCTAAATACAGACTAATCGTTTCAGAATAGGCGTTGGCTCCGTTTCCTCCAGCGTCTATCCCAGGTGTATTCGGGTTTAAGCCAGCAGTAATAGAATCATTATAAATCTTTTCACGCGCTTCAGCGATTAAATCGCTAAGTGTCGATAACCCGACCAACTGACGGGGAGTGAAGAGGTCGCTGAAATGCGTAACGCCATACGCCGGGGTCCAAAAGGCTCGTAGATCTCCTGGTAATTTTTGATTGGGTTTCCAGTTCGGATTCGCACTTTCTGCTATTATTTGGTCTGCATCTTGCGGTGATAAATAAATACGACAACGTTTGCCTTGAGCAACAATAGCCATGAGCTTGGAGCCTAGGTTACCTGCTCGGCCTTGAGACTTAATATAATCACTCTCCATTGGAACATCGGAGAGTAGACATTTGAATTTAGCACCCCTCGCAAGCTTTGTTCCTGTTTTTGCGCTGGCTGGAGGCGGGCCTTTTTTTACTTCAAAATAATAATTATCTTTTGAAATGATTGGGGAAACATAGGCTTCGGCACCCTTTTTACTCGCTAAAATGAACGATGAGGCCAACGGGACATCTACATGAGAAAATGCGGGATTTGAACTTTTGACAGTTCGTGTCCAAATCCATGCGATTAGCCGTAGTTTTTCTCCGATATATGGCACTAAATCTGGTCGATTCTGAGCCATCTTTTCGGTGATCTCGACAGGGGGGTATAGATGACCGATTCGCTTTCGTGCTTCCTTAAGCATCCACTCTCCATAATAGCGCACGTCTTCCGCTAGTCCGGTAGCCCCATGCCAGGAGCCTGAAGCACCGCCAAGTTTCTTTTGTGCTTCAGGGTTGACCGGCGGGTTCTCTGCAAACTTTGGCGGAAATTCGATCATCGCCTTGTTGATCAGGACTGCGACCGGATTGAGATCACTGGCATAAGCTTTCAAGCCCAAGCGTTGTGCCTCCAGTGGAATGGCTCCGCCACCCGCAAAAGGGTCATGCATCCCCGGCATCTTCTCTGAATTAAATAGTTCGTCAGCTTCAGGGTGGTCTTTGTTGAGCTCACAGACCTCCAACCAGGACTTGCGGATCTCACCTCGGGCTTTCTCCAATACCACTTCATTGGTGGTATTTTCCCACAGCACCAAGTCTTCAATGATTTTAAACAGACGCTTGCGGCTGGCTGCCCATGATGCCTTTAAATGGCCTGGAGGGATTTCGCCCGGATGCTCCATTTCCCATTTCCAAGAGGGGTCGTTGACCAACTGCGAGAAAATCACTGCACGTGCCGCTGCCAAGGGACGGCGCGCCCACCAAAGGTGGATTCCACGCGGATGCGCCCCGATTCCAGGCATCTTTTCATGCGCACAGGCGATATTAATCGCATCGAGCGGTAGCGCGACTTCAATCAGTTTCTTAGGAGCTTTGACGGTGTGGGAAGACATTAAATGTATGATTCGATGGAATGAGGGAATAGTAATTAAGAAGGGTTTCTTGCTGTCATCACAGTGCTTTAGAAAGCAGTTCTTTCAAGTCGTAGTTAATCGAGGCGACTCCGTAGTCAGGCTCTTGGGTGAATGGGTTCGTTAAATAGTAAGGGCCTTCCGCTGCGTCATTCTCGTCCACCAGCACAATCGCCAGCACAAACTTATCTGCTTGGTTGAGGGCGTAGAGGATTTCATTACGGGTGACGGTGATGGAGGGGGCTCCTTTGGCGCGGCCTTTGACTTCAATGTGGCGTATCGCACCTTCGGCTGGCTGTGAGGTAATGTCCCAGCCGCACTTTTGAGCGGCGACATCAGTCACGACACAGCCTCGGGCCTCTTCTGCTTTCGTTACGGCAGTCATGGCGATCTGTTCGATCTTGGCGCGGGCGACTGGATCGACACCAAAGGTGCCAGGGGAGGTCGTCTCGCCTTTGACCTGCTTCAACAAACCTGCTGGTATGACTAAGGCACCACTCAGCACAACCGGAGTGGCGGAAGTGACGTGGCGCATGGTCTGGAGTTCACGTTTACGTGTTTCAAGCCGGCTTTCGAGGTCTCTTAGTGTTCGACGCACGTTTTCTAGGTTTAGTCGCACGTCCTTACCGGCGGTTTGGTCGTCACTTAGTTTTATGTAGCGATCCGACCAAAAGGAAATCTCCTTACTCAGGCGCTCATTAACGGCGTGCAGGGTTTTATCCACGCTTTTGATTCTGCGTGTGGCGACTTCTTCGTAATGCTCCGGGACGAGTGTCTGCGCAGCGAGTGTGAGTGCTTGTTGATCGAGTCCTTTGTGCAGCCAATCCGAGGCAAGCGTGTCTGCGAGCAGCGAACGATCCTCTAGAGCAATCGGCTCCATGTCGAGGTGAGGAGCCCAACCTGCAAAGGTTGCTTTGCCTTCGGGGGTAACACGCACGAATTGTAAGCGTTTGGAGAGCACGCTGCCTTCGCCGGATTTAACCTCGTGCGTGAGTAGAAATATAAGTGAAGGTTCAATGCCCTCATCGCTAGGATCGAGTAGGACTGCGCCTTGCCGTAAGAGGTTCGCGTGTTGCTCCAAAATGACATCGCTGACGGACAACATCAATGGGTGCCCCGGGTGGAGCATGATTCCCATGGGAGCATTAGGCTTGTTGTTGAGACGAACGGCTTCCTTTGAGAAGCAGACGCGTTCGTAGGTGCGAAGCACGGGGGCTGAATCGCGGCGATTGCGCCCAGTGATCAAACGATCGCGTTCGCGGAGCGTTGCGGGAACATGTGTAATTTCCCAGCGGTCAGTTTCGCGTGGATACATTGACCCACCGAGCTGGTTAAACGCAGCCAGAAAGAACGAGCGCACAAAATACGGCTGGAGCTTTCGAGCCTCGGCTTTTTCCATTTGCTCTTTGACGGAGAAGAGACGCTCCGCTCCCATTTGCTCTTGTGACAGGGCATTGCGATCCAGCAAATCGCGGATGTGGTCTTCATCGAGTGCAGAGTCGATGACTTCTTTCAGCTTACTTTTAACCTCGGGCTTATCGTTGTAGCGAATGGCCTCCATTAGCATATCTTTGAGACTGCGTTCTTCAAAGACTTCTCCAAGCACGTCAAAGACACGCCCTTTAAACGCATCGCTGATCGTTTCTATTTTTTTGAGTAGGCGGAAATAAACATCGCCTTCACGGGTCTCGTTGGCAACTAGGTTCCAAAGGTGGCAAACTTCCTGTTGTCCAATACGATGAATGCGGCCGAAGCGCTGTTCGAGTCGATTTGGGTTCCACGGGAGGTCATAATTGACCATTAGATTGGCGTTTTGAAGATTTACGCCTTCGCCCGCAGCATCGGTGGCAACGAGGACGCGCACCGTCTTGTCGGAACGGAAGAGTGCTTGCACTTTTCGGCGTTCGTCTCGGTGGGTGCCACCGTGAATCGTGACAACCGCACCTGGAGTCCCTAGAACCCCGTTGATCTGTTTTTCAAGATAGCTGAGTGTGGCACGATGCTCGGTGAATATAATGAGCTTCCGCATTTGGCCGTCGGCATCTCGTATGCTGGCATCGTTCTGCAGGATCTTTGAGAGTTCGTCCCATTTGCGGTCATTGCCGGAGAGGACGACTTCTTGAGCGATCTTAACTAGATCGCCTAAGATGCGAATCTCGTCTTCAAGCTCTTCGACGGTTTGAGCTGCTGTTGCTTGGTCGACGAGCTCGTCTTCAAGTTCCTCCTGTTCGCTGGCATTGAGGTCATCGTCGTCTTCAGGCACCTCATCCAGGACGGGAACTAGTAATTGACGGCCCCGTTCAGATAGACGGCTTTCACGAAGTCGCTTCTCAAGGCGATCACGACGATTGTTTAGAGATTGAAAGATCGCTTCCGGGCTGGATGCGACTCGGCGCTGGAGCGCTGTGAGTGCGAAACCGACAGAGCCACGACGTTTGCCGTCAAGTTGGTCTGCCTTGCCCATCTCGGTCGTTACATAGAGAGTGACTGCCTCGTAGAGCTCCACTTCAATGTCTGAGAGCTTATAATTGATTGTATAAGCACGGCGCTCTAGGAACAGCGGAGTTCCATCGAATCTGACCATATCTTCCTTCACCATTCGGCGAATCAAGTCGGAAGTATCCACTTTATGAACCCCATCACGGAATTTCCCATAGAAGCGGTCTGAGTCGAGAAGCCCAAGGAACAGCTGAAAATCCTCCTCTTTGCCATTGTGCGGCGTCGCTGTCATTAACAGCAAGTGCCGTGTATGTGCCCCGATGCGCTCTGCAAATTTATAGCGCCCCGTTTTCTCTAGTTTTTGACCATAAAAGTGAGCTGAGAGTTTGTGAGCTTCGTCGAAGATGACGAGATCCCATGGCTCCGAGCATAGCTTTTCTTGTAGCTCCTCATTGCGAGCCATCTGATCCAAGCGAACGATTTGTTGGTCATAATCGTTAAATGCATTTCCGGAAGGAGAGGATGCTTCTAGCTCTTTAGAAAACACTTTGAATTCTAGGCCGAACTTTTCAAATAATTCATCTCGCCACTGTTCAACCAAGGAGCCTGGTGCCACGATTAGGACCCGTCGAGCGTCCGCACGCATGATGAGTTCTCGAATGTAGAGCCCAGCCATGATTGTCTTGCCAGATCCTGGGTCATCCGCGAGAACGAATCGAAGGGGCTGCTTGGGCAACATGGATTCATAAACTGCTGTAATCTGGTGCGGTAGCGGCTCCACGTTCGAAGTGTGAATCGCCATCATTGGGTCGAACAGAAAGGCGAGGTCGATACGTTTCGCTTCGACCGCGAGCTTGAAGGCTTCCCCATCCCCATCGAATGACCAAGGGCTTTCAACGGTCGCGACTGAGATTGTCGTTTCTCTTGTCTGGTCTAATAATGTTTCACGTATAGTTCCGTCTGGAAGCTTATAAATTAACTGAATTGTATCCGTTCCTATTTGAACGGGCGTAATGACTTGGACGATATAATCGTTCTCGATTCCTACAAGTGATTGACCAGCTTTAATTTCTGAAAGTTTCATATTGAGTCAGTTCTTGGGAATGCGCTTCCTTGTATGTTTTTTTTCGTTGAAAGGTAGGTGAATGAGGCTGAAACAAACTTTGACTAAAAGCTTTATAGTTGTGTTCAGGCAAAGCAAAAATAGCAAATGTGAGTTTAGTCAGATAATTTTACAGCGGTGAGGTCGTTGGTGTTAAACTATATCACACGAGGGTAGGACATTCGCAGGGGCAGGGCGCTATTTTCTTCATGAGCCACGGTCTGCATCACTTCTCCAAATAAGCCGTGATCCCCGCCACGCTCACGTAGTTCGCCGCGCGCTGGTCTTCGAGGTACGGCAGCACAATTCGCACCTGCGAGCAGTTCAGTTGCTCCTGGATCAGCGCGCAGATCGCTTCGGTCTTTTCTAGGTCGCGCCCGATATTACTCTTACACTCCAGTGCGATGCGCTGACCGTTGTGCTCGATCAAAAAGTCGGTCGAGTAGGGGCCCTGGCAGTAGTCTTGTTGGTAGGCGATACCCGCCTTGTCGAGCTCGCGGGCGACACTGCGTTTAAATTGGATCGACTGGGTCTTGCGCTCCAGAAATTGCTCGGCGCGCAGGCGCAAGATCTCTTGCTCGGGCTCGCTTTGTGGGCGGTGGTGCGCCGCCTCCTGTTCTTCTTCGAGGGTTTCAGCGCCGGTGAAGGCCTGGACGAGTTGGTATTCGTCGTGCTTGCTGGCGCAGAGCGCTTGGCACATCCGCGTGAAGGTGTTCTGCCGTGGCCGGCTGATCCCGTTCATGATCTTGCTGATCGAAGTCGGGCTCAGGCCGATCTGCTCGCCGAGTTCGTAGGCTTTCATCGATCGGGCTTTGAGCAGCCGTTTCATCACGGGGCCTAGCTTATCGTTGGAGGGGGTGGCTGCGGTCATGGTCGAGGGGTGTTTACGGTGTTTTAGCTGATTAAGTTGAAGAATGTTAGGTAAACAAGAGTAAAGTTAAAGAAGATGCGTAGAAAGTTCTTGTAATGGAACGTTATTAAAGGAATTTTTGCGTCATCACACGCACGTGAGTGCTCAATGCATCATAAAAAATAACTGCCTTTAAATGACTGAATCAGCGACCATTGCTCTATCTCCCAAAGAAGTATCCCTACAATTAGGTTTCTGCAGCAAGACTGTATTAAAGCTGATCAATCAGGGCAGTATCGCGCCAGTCTATCGAATTAACAAACGGGTCATTCGGGTGCCTCAGCAGGCAGTTGATCAGTATTTGAGTACCTGTCGTACCCAAGATTACTGCCCGCCTGGCTAGCCGATCATCATCCCTGACAGTCGACCTCGGCTGTATCTGCTAAATCTTTAACTTCTGAGCGCGAAAAACACGCCTTCCTAGCGATAGCTATGCCTTTTTAGCAAAAAACATTAATTTAGCCCCATTGTTCTTCAGTCCTCAAATCCCACCTCTCAAGTCCCATCTTTTAAGTCTCAGCTTTCAGCCCTCATCTTTCAAGTCTCCCCCCCTCAAGTCTCAGACCTCCTTCCCATCTCTCAGCCCTCAGGCATCAGCCTTCAGGTCTCTCATCACAACCCAACAACCAACCACACAACTATGGCATTATTAGCACAACCCTCATCCAACGGTTTCGACATCGAAGCCCTTGCTCCCACCGGCACCTACGTCGCCACTTGTCTCGCAGTCGAAGATCAGTTTGGCGTCGAGCGTCCCAAGTTCGAAAATCCGCAAGAGTCGGAACAGATCGATGTGACCCGCTTCCTGTTTGGCTTCCGTGCTCAGGATGGCCAGCTCTACAAGGTCCAGTCCTTCGAGTTCCGCATCAGTGGTTCGCCCAAGTCGAATCTGTTTAAGTTCCTCACCGCCTGGCTCGGCACGCCGCCGAAGTATGGCTGGGATTACTGTGAGCTGAAGGGGCAGGGCACCATGATCACCATCGCCCACAAACAGTCCCGCGATGGCACCAAGACTTATGCCAACCTGATTGGTATTTCGCCAGTCATCGACCAACTCAAGCCGCAGGTGCTTCCGCTGGAATCCTTCCTCATCAGTCAAACCTCTCCGCCGGCCCCCGCAGAAGTCAGCACCTTGCCCAGTGCCGCGGGGGCTACGCCACCACTGACCGACCCCCAGGCTCCCTACAACCAGCAGCCTCAGCCCGCAGGGTTCGCCCCTCAGCCTGCACCGCCAGCGACTCCCGCCACGGCGCCGGAGTGGAACCCGCACATCACCACCAACGAAGAGGTCCCGTTCTAGGGCGTTTTCTCACCGAGCCCCCTCCGCGCAATCGGGGAGGGGGCTCCCTCCACCTTCAAACTTTCCCACCTTTAAACTTTCTCACACCAGCTCAGCTGGTCCTTCCTACTAAAAAAATGGCTCATCTTAAAAAATCAAATACACCTTCCTCGCATTGGTACAAAGCCGATGGCACGCCCTGTCATCAGCTCCCCCGTACCAAGGGCAGTGGCCTCCGTGCCACTACTCTCCGCGACGCCCGTAAGCTGCAACTCTTTCCCAGTGTCACCTCGATCCTAGGCATCTTCTCCAAGCCGCAACTCGATCGTTGGAAGCTGCAGCAAGTCGCGCTTGCCTCCTTGCGCCTCGAACGCAGCGCCGAGGAATCCGACGACTACTATGTCGATCGGCTTATCGACGAAGCGTTTCAACAGGTCGAGCAAGCCGCCGATCTGGGCAGTCGTATCCACGACGCCATTGAGAAGCATTACGAAGGCGTCGAAGTCCCCCAAGATCTGCAAGCCTACACCTCGCCCGTATTCGCCTGGCAGGCGCAGAAGCAGATCCAATTCATCGAGCGCGAGAAAGTCCTCGTCAATACCGACTACGGCTTTGCCGGCACCATGGATATCGCTTGCCGCTACGGTCAAGACGGCATTGGTGTGATCGACTTTAAAACCAAAAAGACCAAGCCCGGCGTCGAGGTTAAACCCTTCGACGGTCAAGCCATGCAGATCGCCGCCTATGCTGCCACCTATTGGGGCGAAGCCAAGCTGCCGCAGGTGTATGGAGCCAACGTCTATATCTCCACCACCGAACCAGGCCGTCTCGAAGTCTGCACCTATACCCCAGAGCAGCTAGTCGCTGAATGGGAGGTCTACAAACTGGCCTGCGCCATTTGGCGCCACACCAAAAAATACGATCCCCGCCCCGCAGCTGGAGGGCAACGCTCCGTCGTTGCCACCCCACCTGGAGGGCAACGCTCCGTCGTTGCCACCACACCTGGAGGGCAACGCTCCGTCGTTGCCACCGCACTTGGAGGGCAACGCTCCGTCGTTGCCACCCCATCGGGAGGGATGACCTCCGCGTCGTCCGCAACCACAAACAATATAACTGGGGGGCTTTCACATGAGTGATAAAGCATGGAAAGCCTTCGAGCGCCGCGTCGCGCGTTTCTTCAACACCGAGCGCAACGCTCTCTCGGGCGGCAATTCTAAAATCACCCGCTCCGATAGCCTGCACCCCGAGCTCTTCATCGAGTGCAAGCAGCGTAAGCGCTTCGCCGCGGTGCGTCTCTGGGACGACACCAAACGCCTCGCCGATCCAGAACATAAAACCCCCGTCATCTGTTTATCGGAGAAGGGCAGACCGGGCTTCTGGATTCTCACTCACTCCGACGATCTCACCAAACTCTAATACCACCACTATGCATACCACTACCACCAATCCACCTCAACTAGTCCGCGCTGAGCGTCTGCTCGAACTGTTGTTCGATGACCAAAGCCGACCATCCCTGCGCTGGCTCCGGCAGATGCAAGCACAGCGCAAGATCCCCTACGTCAAGATCGGACACCTCGTCCGCTTTGATGTCGCTCAGGTTCGCAGCGCACTCGAACAAGACTGCACCGTCCATTCACGCGCCTACCTCCGCCGTCGTTAGGGGAGGGATGACCTCCGCGTCGTCCGTACATCCGCACCGTCCCCACATCCGTCGTCCGCGTCGTCCGCACATCCGCACCGTCCCACATCCGTCGTCCGCACCTTCACACCAGCAACCACAACCCACACGCCACATCGCCACCATCGATACACTGCCGCCTGCATTGGCCAAGACCTTACAACGCACTCCCATGGCAGGGGAGCGTAATGTCTGGTTGATGCAGGTCGCATCACGCGCCAAGCATGTCGCATCCGCTCAGCGGGTGAGGGCGTTCCTCCATCAGGTCGCCGCGCAGCACGCTTGGCACGACCGTGACTTCTCCCACGAGATCGATCGCGCCATCGCACGTGCCTATGGTATGGCACCATCTGTACGGCAACGCTCGGTCGTTACTGCCCCGTCAGCAGCCAAGCCACACACTGCCGCAAAGCGACCCACTTGGCCTGAGTTTAGCCCCGAGGACTCACAGCTCTATGCCCAGCACGAGCTCCTGTTCGAGCTCCGCGCAAAGCCGTTCACGCCTGCCGAGGTCTTGGATCAGATCTATACGCAAGACGAGTTGCTCTGCCTCGCGCGTGATGTGCGTTCGGCCAGCACCATGCCGCGTCATCATTGGCGTGGCATGGAGCCGGCGATGCAGTTCATCGTCGCCAACCCCATGACCGCGACCATCGGCCGCACGCTCGATGGCAAGCTCTCGCCGCGCTGCCTAGAGATTGCCACCCAGTCGCGGCGCTTTCAAGTAGTCGAGTTCGATCGAGGCTCCCCGCAGCAGCAAGCCGCCATCCTCTCATCGCTACATACCCCAGCCACAGTCCCTCTCATTATGGTGCTGTGGTCGGGGGGCAAATCGATGCATGGCTGGTTCGATGTCCGGGCACTCAGTGAAACGGCAAAGCAAGATTTCTTTGCTTGGGCCGTCACCCTCGGAGCCGACGCCTCGCTATGGGATCCTTGCAAACTCGTACGCATGCCAGGTGGACGTCGCAGCAACGGCAAAGCCCAGCCGATCCTACACTTCAACCCCAAGCACCTCCTCACTTAGCCTCAGCCCTCAGCCCTCAAGTCTCCTCCCTCAGCCCTCAAGTCTCAGCCCTCCCACCTCAGCTCTCCCCCCTCAAGTCTCCCATCTCCCACCTCAGCCCTCCCATCTCTCACCTCCACCCTCAGCCACTCACCACATGACCACACCTCGCGATACCTGGGAAGCGATTCCAGAGCAAGACCCCCAGTTCATCCCCCAGATCGAAGCCTATGCCCCGGTGCTGGATCATTCCGCCGCCACCAGTCCGCCGCCTGCTAACAAGCCCTTCACCGTCCTGTCCGCTGCCGAGTTGCTGGCCAAACAGCTCCCTCCTCAACAGAATCTCTTAGGGGAGGGCGTCATCGTCATGGGACAGCTCACCAGTATCCTCGGCCAGGGCGGCACGGGCAAAAGTCGCTTCACCATGCAGCTGGCTATTTCGCAAATTGTCGGGCGTTGCTTTGCTGGATTCAAAACACATCCCCAGCCCTTGAAGCATCTCCTGATTGGCACCGAAAATAGTATCCATCGCCAGCAGTCCGAGTTGCATAAAATGACCTGCCACTTCTCGACTCAAGAGACCGACCAACTGGGCCAACACCTATTCTTCCATGTCGTCGAAACCATGGATGATGCGTTCATCAATATCGGCTCCCTCGAAATCACCGCAAAGTGGCAGGCCACACTCGATGCCATTCGACCCGATGTCATCTATATCGATCCCTTTGGTGAGGTCGTGGTCGGCGATGTTAACAAAGACGCCGACGTGCGCCACACCCTGCGAGAACTCACGCGTATCTGCCGCCGACATAACCATCACACCGCCATCATCGTCGTCCACCACGCGCGCACCGGCAGGGGCAATATCGCCCAAGCAGTCGGCTACGATAAGGGCAACTACGGCCTCGGCTCCAAAGCCCTTTATTCCGGCGTGCGCTCCCAACTCAACCTCGCCCCCGCCGATGCCGAAGATACCTCCCGTATCGTGCTCTCCTGCGGTAAGTCCAACGATTGTAAGCCCTTCAAGCCCATCGGCCTCCAGATGAACGAGACCACCATGAGCTACGAGGTGGACAGTGAGTTCGATGTCAAAGCCTGGGTGGATGATGTCGAAGGCAAACAATCCGGTAAAGCCGCTGCCATCGCCGATACCCTCCATGCCGTCGAAGCCGGACATACCCGCTATAGCGACATCGCCAAAGCCGTCGCAGACACCACCGCTTGCGCCATCGTTACCGCCAAGCGCCGCATCAAACAAGCCGTCGATGGGGGCTATTTATTTAGAGATGCCCAAGGCCAGTACAGCGTTAAAAAACCCACTCAATAGACCACCTTTTTACCACCAACACAGAACTAGTATCACCCCTGATACCAACTGATACCAACTGAGACAAGTATCAGGTATCACCCCCCTTTAAGGGGGTGATACTGATACTACTTGAAACCACTACCCATTTAACCACCCAACCAACCACCAATAACCACCAAACATACCATGCTCAAACACAACGACACCCAGCTCCTCTCCATCAAAGAACTCGCCTGGAGACTCAATCGCCACCCCAACTATGTCTACCTCATGAAGAAGGCGGGCTTCAAAATGCCGGGCTACCGCGCGACTGTCGAAGACGCCCTCGATTGGTTATATGCTCACCCCGACTGGCGCCGAACGCTCGACGCCAAAACATTCACCATCTAGAAACCAGTGGAGGGCAACGCTCCGTCGTTGCCACCCCACCTGGAGGGCAACGCTCCGTCGTTGCCACCACACCAGGGGGGCAACGCTCCGTCGTTGCCACCACACCAGGGGAGGGATGACCTCCGCGTCGTCCGCATCAGTCTCCGCATCAACCCCCGCACTCGCTGCGCTCGTTTGGTCAATCCCTTCGCTCCACCGTCCGGGCTATAGCTGTCATGCGATCAGCAAAAGCAGATCCCCCGCCAGCAGCGCCCTGCCGGTTGTTCGTCGTGCCGCCCACAAGTGGGCACCTGGCACTCCTCCCTTCGCTTCGCTCAGGCCTTCGGCCATCTCCGCGCTGTCGCGCTGTCGCGCTACGTCCGCTTCGCTCTCCAAAGCGCAAGCACCTGCACGTCACCCGCTGCACACGACTGTCCCGGCTGCTTCACTTACGCTTGCGCCGCTTCCCGCCAGTCAACGTCTTAGCTCGTACCTCGCACGCCGTTTCCTTCTGGTCAACGGCTACGCCCGTTCATTCGCTGGGACAGTCGCGATCAGCTACAGATACTTGCAATTAGACATCTTCCTCGCCCTGGAATACACCTCCGTGTCCTGCGCAGATTATCCTTATGGTCGCTGAATGCTCCCTCGGATACACTGCTCCAGACACTCTGCAATGCGACAATCCCTCCGTGTCCTGCGCAGACTATCCTTATGGTCGCTAGATGCTCCCTCGGATACACTGCTCCAGCACTCTGCAATGGAACTACTCCGCGTCTTCCGCTGTACATCCTATCAGTCGCTGGGTGCTCCTGTGGATGATCAGCTCCAGACACTCTGCAATGCTCCAACGCGCTCCAGATCCGAGCTTTGCGCACTATATCGCATTATGCCTAATACTGCGTCGTATACCTAGCAGACGCTTCTCTTAGAAGACATAATAGACATAGTGTCGCTGCATCTCCCCCGAGCGCGACCCCTTGCGCCGCCACGCCCGGCGCTACCAATCCATCGCAACCAATCCATCGCTACGCCCCTTCACTCCCTACGGTCGTCTCGCTGCGCTCGGGAGCTATGGTCGGTTTCCCCGCCCCCGCCCGATCTGGTCTACATTTGATTGCGCCCCGTATCGCATGCATACGCGCGGCCCGCTCAAGGTCGTTCCTCCCATCGCCGTTTCCGTTCCTGCCAGGCGCCCCCTTTATAAATAGGGGGCTACCCCCAGCCGCCTGCGCGGCTGGCCCCGCGCTGTCGCCCGCTCCGCGTTGCCCGCAGACGGGCATACTCAGCGCAGGAGAGGGCGCTCCGCGCCCAGCCAGCCCTACGGGCGCAAAAGCCGATTCGCCAGCTCACTCATTCCGCACAGCTCACCTTCACACATTTCCACCATCAGACCTTCCCACTATTCCCACTCTAAATACGCCTAGCCCCCGCAGTTCCTCAAGTTTCAGCTCTCCCTCATCAGGTCTCTATCATAGAGGCGTCAAAAACATTCAGAGCATAGATCGCTCCAAGGCCACGATAGGCCTATCCCTGTCACAGTAAGCACTCCCCACCATCACTACCACTCTCACTAGCGTGCTCACCCCTCTACACGCGTTTTTTAGCTGTCCGCTCCGTCCACCCCCGCGCCTATATCGTGAAACGCAGTCACTCCCAGTGAAGCCAATCCATTGCCCTCAGCCAAACGAAAGCAGGAGACTTCCTAAGTTCACCTTTCTACTTTCAAACCTTTCCACTTTCCCACTTAAAAAATGACTTCCGTCCTCGCCACCAAGCGTAAGTTCTCCCAAGCGCTGTTCGATCGTGTAGTGGTAAATGTGATACAAGGCAACGATACCCATCCCGCGATCGAAAAAGAGGGCATCGGGAAGTCAATGTTTTACCTTGAGCTGACCAAGCGCCCTGAGCTGGGGCACCGGTTCAAAGATGCCCAGATGCAACGCGACAAGGTGCGCAATGCCAAGCGCATCGAATCGGCCGAAGCCGAACTCCATCGCCGCGGTGTCGATGGCTGGGAAGAACCTGTGTTCGATATCAAAGGCAACCACTGCGGTGACAAACGCCGCTACTCCGATGCCTGCCTGATCTTCATGCTCAAGAGCCTCAAGCCGGATGTCTTTGCCGAGAAGCCACAAACACTGGTTCAGAACAACGTCAACGTGCACGCAATGGATGAAAAACAGATTATGGCCGACTGGCGCCAACGCCTAGGCGCCGCCCCCGATCCTCCCGCCAAATAATTCTTCCTCGGGAGGGATGACCTCCGTGTCGTACGCAGCTGGAGGGCAACGCTCCGTCGTTGCCACCGCAAGGGAGGGATGACCTCCGCGTCGTCCGCAGCTGAGTAAGACACTTTCCCACCTTCCCACTTTCCCACATGGCTTCGCCATCCGCCCCATCTCCCTTCGACCTGCTCCTGCCGTATCAACGCGAGTGGGTACTGGATCAATCGCGTTTTAAAATCTGGCTCAAATCGCGCCAAATCGGCGGCTCACTCGCGGCAGCCTTCGAAGTGGTCGCCGACGCCATCGCCTCTGGCTCCGATTGGATCATCCTGTCTGCAGGCGAGCGGCAAGCGCTGGAATTTATGGAAAAAGTCCACCGCGTCGCGCAAATCTTCGCCGATGCCATCGAGCAAAAGACGGGCAACCCATACCTGCCAGAAACCAAAGCCTCACAAATTCGTTTCCCCAATAATGCCCGCATCCTGGCACTGCCGGCCAACTCATCCACCGCTCGGGGCTATTCGGCCAACCTCGTGCTCGACGAGTTTGCCTTCCATGAAAACCCCGAAGATATCTGGCGCGCCGTCTATCCGATCATCACTAATCCACTGCGCGGTCAGCTAAAGCTGCGTGTGATCTCGACGCCTGCGGGCATGAACAACAAGTTCTACGAACTGTGGAACGAAGGCAGTGACTTCAAACGCCACAAAACCAGCGTGTACGACGCCGTCGAACAGGGCCTCGGCCTCGACATTGACGAACTCAAGACCAACCTCGCTGACCCTGATGGCTGGGCCCAGGAGTTTGAATGCGCGTTCATGGAGCACGCCGCCCAGGTGTTTCCCATCGAACTCATCCGCACCGTCGAAGATCCCGCAGCGTCCTTCGGTCCTTACGAATCGCGCACACCCAATCCGCTATTTGTCGGCATCGACATTGGCCGCCGCAAAGACCTCACCGTCGCTTGGACTTTGGAACGAGTAGATGGCGTGCTATGGACTCGCGAAATCCTCGTCCTCGAGAACACGCCGTTCCCAGAACAAGAAGCGATCCTCGCCGAACGTGTCGCTCGCGCCCGTTACATCGCGATCGATTCGACCGGCATGGGCGGCCCGATCTCCGAACATTTAGCCAAGCGGCTAGGGGACTACAAGCTCGACGCCGTCAACTTCACCAACGATCGCAAGCGCGAACTGTTCAGCCGCGCCAAGAAAGCCTTCCAAAGTCAGACGGTGCGCATTCCGAATCATCCCAAGCTGCGAGACGATCTTGCTAGTATCCAGCGCATCGTTACCCCGCAGGGCCTGGTCAAATTCATCGCCGCCCGCACCAAAGATGGCCACGCCGACCGCGCCACTGCCTTAGCGCTCGCCATGCACGCCGCCGAAAAGATCCCTGAGGGGATGGGCCTCTCAGAGCAAGCCCCCGCCCGCGTAGGTCAGAACCGCCGGCGGCATCGACCTATGCGGACGAAGTTCGCGCAGGCTTGGCGATAGAGCTCAGGCAGATTTTTGCTAATCAATACTTGCGTAAGACAGGCACGTATAGCTAACGTGCAAGGCTATGAGATTTTGGATCTATTTCGTCGCCCTCATATCCATTTTGTCTTTGTATGGACAAGCTCCCTCGACAGTTACTGGGACAATTCGGGTAGCATACTGGGATGGTGACCCCGCCCCAGATTATGGGGTTGAATACGACTACTACAAAACCGACTCCCTTTTAGCATTTCTAGATTTTGAAGAACGCACAGATGTCGAGTATTCTTGGGATGCTGCTACTGGGGATAGCAATACTGCCCGATTAACTGCTACTTTTCCTGGTGAACCTTCTGATACTACTCTTTATACCTATGTTACTCCATCTTCTGGAACAGTTACTTATGGAGATGGATCCACGGGAACTTTCGTAACTTACGATGCTTCATGGGATCTCGATTACGATGGCACTCCCGATGGTGAGCAAATCGATGCGGGAAATTTGCCAACTTATACGCACATGATTGATCTGAATAGCGATACGGACGGTGATGGAATTATCCTATCATTGGAAGGATTGTCTAATACGAATCCAAACCAAATTGATCCTGAGATCTGGCTCCAGTTGGGTAGTGATATTTATGGCGAGTTCGCTGGCGATAGATTTGGCAGTTCTATATCGACAAGTTCTAATGGTAACAGAATTGCAGTTGGCGCTGTAATGAATGATGGCAATGGACCAACTTCTGGGCATGTCAGAGTCTTTGACTACAATGACGGTTCCTGGGCGCAGGCTGGCAGCGATATTGTCGGAGAAAATGAGGGTGACCATAGCGGAGCAAGCGTTGCACTTAGTGCTGATGGGAATATCGTTGCTATTGGAGCAACATTTAACGATGGCGGAGGTTCTGGTTCAGGACATGTGCGCATCTTTCAATTTGACGGAACTGAATGGCAGCAGATAGGTAACGATATCGACGGTTCTTCCTCTGGTGCTAGAACAGGTTATTCTATCGATTTGAACGACGATGGAACAAGACTAGTTGTTGGTTCGTATTGGAGGAGCGGTAGCTTGAGCGTGTATGATTACAATGGTCAAGAATGGGAATTAATTGATAATACTATAACAGGTGATCAGTCATCAGAACAGTTAGGTTATTGGGTGTCTATTAGTGGTAATGGAAATGTGGTTGCCGCGGGTGCCCCTCAATATAATTCTGGTGACGGTAGAATTAAAATATTCCAGATCGACAATAATAGCTTATCACAGCTAGGAGCCAGTATAGTAGGCTCCGCCAGTGAGCAGCTACAAACAGTATCTTTAAACGATAATGGGACTAGAATTGCCACCGGGTCTCGTAATCACGACTTCAATGGTTCATTTTCCGGAAAAGTGGCAATATATGAATACAATGGTGGATTATGGTCACAGGTAAAACAGTCTATTTTTGGAGATGAAGGAGACTTGGCCTTCAATGTGGACTTATTGGGGGATGGTAGTAAGGTTGCAATTGGAGGTAGAGACTTTGTTAATGTTTACAAAGAATCGGAAACCGAGTGGCAACTTACTGGTCAAAAAATACGATCGATGGCGGGGGGGGAGATTGAGTTAAGCGGTGATGGTAATAAAATAGTAATTCCAGAGGAGTACGGGGACGCCAATGGCCTTTATGATCGGGGAGTAGTGCGAGTTTACCAATTAGTTTCATTGATGGACAGCGACGGTGATGGGCTAACAGACCAAGAAGAGCAAAATATTTACGGATCGGATCCTCTGGATGTTGATTCAGACAAAGATAGTATCATGGATGGGATTGAAGTTCGTTACTCCATTTTCGGGTTCGATCCAACCGTAAACTCTTCTGCTGCTTTAGCAGCATTTCAACAAGCAGCAGCAGAGCTACCAGGTGTGCTCACCGATGCGCAGAGACATGGACTGAGCTTAGGAGGGATCAGCCTGACTCCTAGCGGTGGTAATACATTATCAGTGGATTTCATCATCGAAGAATCCGAAGATCTCTCTAGCTGGACTACGGTGGATACAGTCAGTCATTCGCTCGATGCTTCCGACACGAAAAAGTTCATTCGCGTCAGGAAGCCTGAATAGTGAAACCCAGTTAAACTAGGCCCTTTGCGCCTTCGCGTCTCTGCGTGATCCTCTCCCTCTATGGGAGTCCAACGCACCATCATCCGCCCGCACGTCCGCGACAATCAATTGTCGCCGATCCCGATCGACTTCGATCCCGAGACCCTCGGCTGGGTGCTCGACGAAGGCGGCCGCGGCAATCTCATGCTCCAGAATGAGCTGTTCAACACCATGGAGGACACGTGGGATCGCCTCCGCTCCAATCTCAACAAGATTAAGAAGGCCGTTGCCAAGCTACCGTTCAACCTCCAGCCCTGGACCGAGAAGGGCAGAGAGCCGTCAGCCGCCGCCCTCGAAAAAGCCGCCTTCGTCGAACACGCGCTGCACAATCAAAAAGCCGCCACTTGGGAAGGCCAACACAACTTCCAAGCCACCATCTACGAACTGCTCGACGCCGTCGCCCGTGGCATCTCGGTGCTCGAAATCGATTGGACGATTGAACACGGTAAATACGTCCCCGCCGGCACCCGCCGCGTCCCCTGGACCTGCTTAGGTTTCGAAACACCTTCCCACCTTCAAACCTTCCCACATTCAAACTCCTCTGCCCTGCGTCTGTTCCCTGATCGGGATAAATCTAATCCAAAGCAGTTTGAAAAATACCCGCATAAATTCCTCGTTGGCGTCTACCGCGCCAAGTCCGGCCACATCGCTGAGACTGCGCAACTACGTGCCCTCGCACACCTCTGGCTCGGCCGCATGCTCGGCTGGGAGTGGATGACGCATAAGGCCGAACTCTTCGGCCTCCCGATCCGCTGGGCCACTTACGATCCCGCCGCACCGCAAACGCAAATTGATCAAGTCTCTGATATGCTACGCAACATGGGCACCGCCGCATGGGGCGCCTTCCCACAAGGTACAGATCTACAAATCCTCAACGGCAGCACACCAGGCGTCGCGGGTAAATCCGAGCCGACCGAGCGTCTCATGGCCATCGCCGACCGCTCCTGCGATCTACTCTTCCTCGGCCAGACCCTGACCAGTGAAGAGGGCAACAGTGGCTCCTATGCCCTTGGCAACGTCCACCGCGAAGTCGAGCTCGACCTCTACGAGAACTACGCCGCATACGTGATCGACGTCATCAACAATCAACTCATCCCCAGCATGATCGAGTTGAATTGGGGCAACGCCGACGAACTACCGTTCCTCGAAGTCGAACTCGCGCGTCCAGAGAAAGACCAAAAAATGGTCGAACGCGACAAGCTCCTGTTTCAAGACATGGGTCTGCCCGTCAGCAAGCAATGGCTCTACGACCGCCACAAAGTCCCAGCCCCCGGACCAAAAGAAGACCTGTTTCAAGCATCTCAAGTTTCAGGCCTCAGCTCTCAGGTCTCTTCTACCCCGGGAGCGCCGATCTCCGTATCGGCACCTTCAGTGGAGGGCAATGCTCCGTCATTGCCACCTGCATCAGCCAAGGGCAACTGTTCCTGCCACCTTCCCACTTTAACACCTTCCGACCTTCCCACGGCTGTTGATTCGGCTTCCGAATCGACGGTATCCTTCAACGCCCGCCAAGCCCAAGCCCAGATCGACTTCGCCGACCTCCTAGCCACCACCGACCTCAAGACTCACGACCTAGTTTGGTCTGGCGGCGACTGCCCCGAGTGTGATCCACTCAACGGCACCACTTACCCAAACGGCTGGTCAGGCTCGCCACCGCTGCACCACAACTGCGACTGCGAAATTATGGTGCAGGCGAAAAAATAGCTCATTTAATACTCGTAGGAATGACGGAGGTGTTGGTAGCTTCCTGTTATGAGAATTTTCACCATTTTGTTCGTTCTGTGTTTTTTCAGTTTCAACATGCTGTTTTCTCAAGGCTATGCTCCCGGAGGTGGACGCATAAATGATCCAGCGCGTGTGGCTGAGTTTGACCATGGGATCAGTTGGCCAGTGAAAGGAGAATGGCGTTCGAAGGGTGGGGGAGCCTTTTCCGGTGAACTCAAAGAGATTAATAAAAGCACTGTCGTTATTGTTCGTGACAATGATCAGACTCAATTCGAGATACGACGAGATGAACTCGTTGAACGTGATCAGGAATACATAGAAAGAGTCCAGAAGAGCCTGGTATTAGAAAAAATAAAATTTCAAAAAAGTAATTGGATCGATCCTGTTGAAGCTGAAGCTACTTTTTTTGCTTTTGTTTTCTTGAACCATATCGATCAAAAGGATTGGGAAGGCGCGAAGCAGATGATTGGGCTTTCCGGCGGAGGTAATCCTTTGGTCACAATGACTGCCATAGAAAAATCGAGACAGGATATTTATGGTGTGTCCTCCTCTCGAGTCCGAGTTTCGTCATCAATATCTCAGAAAGAGAACTCATTTGTATACCAGATCGGATTTCAGGCCAAGATTGAGGGGAAGAATTTGAATGAACGCGTGACTGTGAAGCTCAAAGACAACGCCTTCTCAGTTGAAGGCTATAATTAGCAGTAAGAAAAAGCGTCGTATTAGTATCCGCGTCCCTCTGTGGTTCTGCAAACCACCGACCTCCGCACCCACGACCTCTTCTGGACATCACGACTGCCCCGAGTGTAACCCGCTCAACGGCACCACCTATCCCATTGGTTGGTCATCCCCGCCACCATTGCACCACAATTGCGAGATCCCAGTTCAGTCAAAGACTAGTTGAAAGGACGGAGCTTTAGCTCTACCAAGGACCACCTAATTCTCACCGACCATTTTTCTATCGGCTCAGCATGAAGTGAACCTAGGAGCTATCTCTCTGTAGTAAATAAGGAGCTTTTTTCTTCCAATTGCTTGCTCACACCACGGTTGGATAAAAACACCGAAAAGCCATAGATGCCGTCTTTCATTTTTTGGGTAAACACAAAATCCTTTGATTTTACTTTACGGTCCCGAATAAAATCAATCCGAACCTTACGTAATATGCTCGCTATACGAATATCGCTTTTAAATTCACGTAAATCTTTTTTGAGCCGTGAATTAAATGGACTAAATGGATCGACTGGACGTTCCTGCACCAGACGATTTTCAAATAAGGCGTTGTCAATAGGATCATATCCATAGACTGCGATGGGGCTTTCTCTGAAGTAGATGAAAGCTCTACAATGGCCTAGGTCCAGCATGAATGCAGCGTGGCCGTTTATACCCATGTCTGCCAGTTTCCCATTTAAGACTCCACTCGTTAAATTCACTGCAGAACTTGGTTTTGGGGCGTCGAAAGGATTATGGAATATTGGCTTCATATCTATGCCGTTCGTAGTGCATACCACTGCTATGCCATAATTGTTATAATTCTCTGAGAGGATTAGGGCATATTGATCTGATGCACATTGAATAACTGTCGGCATAAAAGCCTCAATAGAATCGTCTAGCGCTGGGCTTTCATAAAAACCCCAAGCGAGGTTAACTATGTCCGCGGCACTCAAAAATAAGTATGGCTCCCTTAGTATGGAACCTTCTGCTTTATACATGGAATCATCTATCTGGCCCCACTGAACCAACATCTCGCTGCCGTTCATTAGACGTGTATATACTCCCTCCTTTGTAGCATAGGCTATTCCAGAGAAATTGGCTTCCCTGCCATTGTGACCCAGTAGACTTATGGGCGAGGTCTGACCTATGAGCTGATTTGTTAGGATTGAGCTTAGGGTGAGGAAGGCAATTCTAATAAATAGGTTCATTGAGTGGATCTTATGGAACCTATCTGAGTGTCAATTTATAAACTCAGTGAAACACGATTAAACCCAGTGAATTAGAGCCCTCGCCGCAGGCATCCCGAGACTCAAATCTCGATCCATGCCCACCGCGATCAAAGCCGCACTGACCACGCCACTCTCACTTTCACTGGATCACTCGACCGCTGAAGTTCCACAGGAACTTCAGTACATGCCCCCAGGCACCCATCGCATCAACGCCTCCCGCGCTGGCAAACCCGTCGCACTCGACATTTCGGTCGACGCGGCAACCGCCGATACCCTCAACGCCTTCCTCCAGGCGCAGCTCACCAAAGCCACCGAAGGCAACGACGACCGTCCCTTCTTTGACTTCAATCACGAAGACCGCGAAGCCGCCGCTTGGCCCACTGAGTTTTATTGGGCGGGCGACGATCTCAAGACAGGTGGCGTACGCGCCAAAGTCGACTGGAGTGGGGCGGGGCAGACCGCTGTGCAGGAAAAAACTTTCCGCCGTTTTTCGCCGACCTTTATCCCGGACAAAGAAGGCAAAGTCATCAGTTCCGAAACCAATATGGGCGGCCTAGTCAACCGCGCCGCCTTCAAATCTATCGCCCCTTTGTTCGCTAAGAACCAAACCCTGGAGGGCAACGCTCCGTCGTTGCCGCCCTCAGGCCTCCCCCCTCAAGTCTCCCATCTCAAGTCTCATCCATCTATGACCATCCAAGCCAAACTCTACGCCCTCAAGCTCATCGACTCCGTCGACGCCTCCGAAGAATCCATCGTCCAAGCGATCGAAGCCAAGTTCTCTGAACTAGAAACTGAAAACCGGGAACTGAAAAACCGCATCGAAGAGGCCATCCAAGCCCGCGCCTCCTCGCAAATTGAAGCAGCCGTCAACGCAGGCCGTATTGCTCCAGCGGATACAGACGCTAAAAGCTTCTGGCTTGAGTCGCTCATCCGCGACGAAGCAAAAGCGGTCAAAGCACTTGAAGCGCTGCCGAGTCATCCCGTCCTCGCAACAGTCACTGCGGGCGAAGATGCGCAAAGCGGCCTGCTCGATAAAATGACCCTGCAAACTAAAAAACTCGCCGAAGTCCAGGCTGCCAACCCGCAAGCCGACTTCCAAACTGTCTTCGCCAAAGCTCAAACAGAAACACCCGACCTGTTCCGCTGATGAGAGTCACCGTTCCGAGGCATAAAATACCGACAACTATTTCGTAGAAATACTTCACCAGACTTGTTCCGCTAACCCTTGAATCGCCGATTGTATGCCCTTCAGGGTGCTCTGCATCGACCCCGTTTTCGCCACCTTTCAACTTTCACACCTTTCAACCTTCAACTCGCCGCAATGCGGCGTCCCTTCCCACCTTCATACTTAAAAAATTATGTCACAAACAAGAACTAACGCCATCATTCATCTGCCAACTACGACTGACCTATCTGCGCAAGTCGGCACAGTTGTAAAACTCGCAGGAGTCAATAACGTTCCACACGCCCATGCTTGGTACTCAGAGGATCGGGCCTTTGGTGTTATCCTCAGTGCAGATGCCGAAACCGCCAGCGTTGCTGCGTTTGACGGAGGCTATGCTGGCACATTCCTCGCCAAGCTGGTTGAACCAGCTGCTGCTGGCGACTGGCTTTACTGCGTAAGTTCTGGAACCGATATTGGCTTCGGTTCGTCAGGCTATCAGGGATTTTCCGGCGCGACCTTTTACGCTGGCGTGGCATTAGAGGATGGCGTGGCAGGGGAAATGATTGAAGCAGTTCCCAAAAGCCTAGTTGCCTACACGATGCCGTAGCAGATCAATCACCCAACCTTCACACAGTCCCACCTTCAAACCTTCACATTATGTCATCTAGCAAATACCACGTCACCCTAACCAACTACGCCCGCGGCCTGTCACAAGACCTGCGTTCCACCTTGGCCGATTTCATCGCGCCCGAAGTCATCGTCCCTGCTGCAACAGGACAATATAAAGACTTCAGCGATAAAAACGCCTTTCAAATCATGGACACTTCCCGTGCGGTCGGTGGACCGGCACGTCGACTTGAGTTCGCCGCCGCTGATCCTACTTACAACTGCTTACCGCAGGCGCTCGAAATTCCCATTGACGATCACGAACGCGACGAAGCAGGGCGGGGCGATCCACTCCACTTGGAACAAGCCAAAACACGCACGCTTATCTCGTCCGCCGTCGCTTCGCATGAACGCAAAGTGTTCAACGCAGTAGCTGGCTCAATCGCTGCCACTGGCGGTATCGGAGCATGGAGTGGCGCAGCCAACACCAACGACCCGATTGCTGAAATCGACGCACAAATCGAAGCACTTGCAACGGATACCGGCATGATGCCTAACCGCATCGTCATCGGACTGCCTGCATGGGCAGCCATCCGGCATAACCCGCAAGTCATCGCTCGCTTCCCTGGTGCCGCCTCAGTTGGCGTCACCCGCAATCAATTCAGCAGCTTGCTACTCAACCCCGACCTCGACATCCGTGTCGGCGTGCTCTCTTACGACCAAAATAAATGGGGCAAGACCAAGAGCGCTAAAAACATCGTCGGTTCTGAAATGTATCTGTTCCACGGCAACAACGCACCTTCGTTATACGATCCGTGCTTTATGAAGACATTCCGCACCCGCCGCGGCGGAGTCGACGTTGTCCGCACTTACCGCGAAGAATCCAGCCGCTCCGACGTCCTCGCCGTCGACTGGACTGAAGACATCAAGCTCACCAGCGCCATCTCCGCGAAGCGCATCACCGTCTCCTAATCCAAGGATCGCCGATTGTATGCCCTTCAGGGTGCTCCGCATCGGCATCTAAGTCAGCACGCAACCAAGCAGCCCGCACTCACCCTGCGGGCTGCTTCATGTCCGGGGGAGGGACGACCTCCGCGTCGTCCGCACATAATTGAAGCCAATCAACGCTAGATAGTCGTTGGACGCCGTAAGGATTGGTAAAGTGTAGCCCTAATTTAAATCCCACCTCATTCTCATCAAATTCCATTCATCGTGATATTTGCGGTATAGGTGTTTAATGTCCTCAACTTTCCCAAATCCGATATTCCCTGACTTTCTAGAAACAAACCACTCGTATTTCCAAGCTCGGCTAAGTTCTCTCCACTGCGAACCTGTTAATGGCCTGAAGTAATGCTCGATAAATTTGACGAAGTCTAGCAAGCATGAAGCCCTGAGGTTTCTATCTCCTTTGCTGAGAGCGGCAGTATAGTCATTCTGGCATTTTGAATATGCCCGCCAAATATCAGGGTCTTTTATTAGATCACTCTGATTAGAAATTAACGTACCTGGAGTATAGTTGGATTCGACTAATGAAGCGACCGCAAATAAAGCATTTTGATGATGATGAATTCTCTCTTTCTCATCTCGCCAAATATGCCACACTAAAGGTTCCCAGGATGACTGCGGAACAGTGTCCAATCGCGTGGCGTAGGTTCTTAAGTCATCATCAATTGGGTTCGTGAGCTTTTTTCGCGCTAGTTCGGTGAATTTATCCTTCGATACTATTTCTACACTCGTCAATACACCTATGATCTCATTCGTAACTGAGTCAAAAACTGGTCCACCGCTATTTCCAGCGAATGCACTACAGTTTAGCTCAATAAGACTTGAGCCAGTTCCATCTAAAGTACCATCGGCTTTGCGCAGAATACCACCACCGAGAGGGTAACCTAGCAGATGGATGGGGGCATTAAGCTGTAGGCTTGATACAGATTTACTTATCGTAAGATATTTTAAATTTGGGTTTTCTTCCAATTTGAAAATACATAAATCTCGATCCTGTGCTACAAAGCCGTTGGTCAATTCTACAGCTACGTTATCGCGAGTTCTGACTGAAATATCGCTTATAGAGTTAGCACTCTCTATCACGTGTATGTTCGTCACTAAAAAATTAACACCATTTAATTTACAAAGAAATCCTGTTCCTGAGCCGCCCAAAGAGTCGGTGCTTAGATCATTTTCTAGGCTAGGGTTCACCTCAATCAGGCATACAGAATCACGGCTATCGAAAACATCAGCTACGCGTATTGCTTGGGGATTACTATGATTACGCTGAATTATTATATACTGACCTGAGGCTGTGTAATTGTAATTAGTTCCACTGAGTAGAATATCTAAAAGCAATTGCAAATTTACATCTTTTAGCGTGAAAGAAACTTCATCATTCATATTAACTGGATCCTGTAGTAAGATCAGGAATTCAGGTTGACCATCACTTTGGCTGGAATGAATTTTATTAATACGATCTACCGCTTTCACTAAGGGCATCTTCTCGATCTCAAGAGTATTGAAAAATTGCTTATTAAAATCAATAGCGTACAGTGACGAACTTAGTAAGCAAACTAGTATAAGAATGGGCTTCATTCTGGGAATGCTTAATGATCGATTTAAAGCAAGCAAGCAAAAGTGAAAAATCCTTCGTCTAATATATATGACTAGTTCACCCAATAAAGCAGTTTTCCTAGCAAGTTTAGGCACAGGCTAAAAGAACCGAGTCTCCTAACCGCGTCGTCTCCGCTTGCGGAGGCCTGCACTTTCCCGGGGAGGGACGACCTCCGCGTCGTCCGCACTGCAACCGCGCACCTCCGCGCACACCGCCTCGTCTGCACTGCAACCGCACAGCGCTTCCACGCTGGTCTTTTAAGTCGATCACTCAGCGTGCCAGCTGCTAACGCTGCTAATCTAAGTTCGTGGCTTTTTAAATTGCAAAAATACTGTCGCTCGCAAGCATATGCCACATGAGACTTTTAACCATCTTTCTATCGATCGCACTTTTAGGCAATGCGGGGGCTGCAGTATCTGGCCTGTATACCTATTCGGTCAATGCCGACAACGCGTCAGTGACGATTACTGACTATCCGACTGATGCTACTGGCGCGATTGAGATTCCAGCTACTATTGACGGGCGCAGCGTCACCAGTATCGGGATTTACGCATTCAATAACTGCAGCAGCCTGACGAGCGTCACCATTCCCAACAGCGTCACCAGCATCGGGAGTGGCGCATTCCGTAACTGCACTGGCCTGACGAGCGCTACCATCGGCAACAGCGTCACCAGCATCGGGTCTCTAGCATTCTATAACTGCAGCAGCCTGACGAGCGTCACCATTCCCGACAGCGTCACCAGCATCGGGATTGCCGCATTCGAGTCCTGCAGCAGCCTGACGAGCATCAACATTCCCGACAGCGTCACCAGCATCGGGTATCAGGCATTAAGTGGGACGAATCTAACATACTCTTCGGTTGATGGGGTGAAATATTTGTTTTCCGACAGCTATGCTTTCTTAATCGACGGTAGTCGTGCCAGCGGAGACCTATCCCTACCATCCGATGTTGGCGGCAAGCCAATTAGAGTCATCGCGGATTACGCATTCTATAACTGCACTAGCCTGACGAGCGTCACCATTCCCAACAGCGTCACCAGCATCGGGTCTAGCGCATTCTATAACTGCACTGGCCTGACGAGCGTCACCATTCCCGACAGCGTCACCAGCATCGGGGATCAGGCATTCCGGAGCTGCACTGGCCTGACGAGCGTCACCATTCCCAACAGCGTCACCAGTATCGGGTCTAACGTATTCCAGTCCTGCACTGGCCTGACCAGCATTGTGGTTGCTGTCGACAATCCAAATTACAGTTCGACAGGACCACTGTTGCTCAACAAGAATGGCACTGTGTTGATTACTGCTGTCCCGTCTGCTAGCGGTGATTTCACCATTCCTAATAGCGTCACCAGCATCGGGACTTACGCATTCCAGTCCTGCACTGGCCTGACCAGCATCACCATTCCCAACAGCGTCACCAGCATCGGGGATAACGCATTCTGGAACTGCACGAACTTAGCCTCCATACGTTTACAATCGATGACCGCCCCGACAATTGCGTCAGATGCCTTCCTTAGCATCTCAGCTGCAATTATATATTATCCGTATGGAGCGACCGGATATGCGGCTACCTATAATGGCGTGCCGACGACGGACAATGGATTCACAGCTGACGACTTAAACACTGCGGTCGCCTCTGCGACGACACAAGGCCAGCAAGATGTAG
>Ga0255783_10000947_pt1 | contig 32185 bp, 44 predicted proteins | sample 011ome_22_FD_179981 | JGI IMG/M metagenome (GOLD analysis project Ga0255783, IMG submission 179981) | Coastal salt marsh microbial communities from the Groves Creek Marsh, Skidaway Island, Georgia - 011507BT metaG (version 2) | ecosystem: Environmental > Aquatic > Marine > Intertidal zone >... | reverse complement strand
AGCCACCACAGCCAGATCCAGCAGCTGAAATGCAGATGCAAATGCAGATGAAGCAAATGGAACTCGAAGAGCGCAAAGTGGCGCTGCAAGAGCAAGAGCTACAACTTAAAGCACAAATTGAACAAGCACGCATTGAACTTGATAAAGCGAAAGCCGAAGCAAGTGTTGCTGCGTCTTACAGCGCTGAAGAACGCAAAGACTTCGATTCAGAAGTACGCGCAGACATTGGTTACAAAGAGCTTGAGCTCGCTAAATCAACGCCTGCAACGGATCGTACCGCAATCATCAGTCCTAATTCATAGGTGCGTTGCAGCCAGGCGTTGCTGGAAATTTTAATTAGGTCAAGGAGAGACTATGGAAGACCAACAACTAATTGAGCAGGGTACTCACGCAGAGGTGCTGCTCGGAAATGACGCGTTTACTAAAACCGTCAACGGCTTACTCGATCAATATGTAAGCCTTTTTTTCTCTACTGATCCGCTACAAAACGATGAGCGCGAAGTCGCTTATCATTCTGCGCGGGCAATGCAAGAAATCGTTAACACATTGAACCAAAAGGTGATGATGAAAAATCAGATCCTTTCGGCGAAGGAGTAATATATGTCCGAGACTACTGAAAATAGCGTCTCCGAGAACCCTGAAGGTCCATCAGTGGACACCGCAATCAATGCTTTTATGAAACGTTGGGAAGACTCTCCAGAACCGGAGACATCGGAACACGAAGATGAAAGCGAAACAGACTCTGAAGAAGAAGTAAGCGAAAGCTCAGAGGATGTTGAAGACTATGAAGTTGTCGAAAGTGAAGAAATAGACCTCGATGACGTCGATCTAAATGACGATTATGATGATGAAGAATATGAAGTTGAATTAGCAGCTGATGATCTGGTCACCAAAGTCAAAGTTGGAGAAGACGAATACGAAGTATCTGTTAAAGACTTGAAACGATTATACGGTCAAGAAAAGTCGCTTACTAAAAAATCTCAACAAGTAGCAGAACTACGCAAAACTCTAGATCAAGAGGTACAGAAGAACGCAGTTGTATTGAAATCGTTGTTGGAAAAAGCTGAGGAAAAGCTGAAGCCATACGCAGAGATTGATATGCTACTAGCATCTCGTCAAATGGAGCCTGAAGACTTTGCGCAACTTCGCAAAGAAGCACAAGCAGCATATGACGACTACCAATTTCTTAATCAAGAGTCAGATAAGTATTTGGAGATGATCCAAGCAACTCGCCAGCAGGAACTGAAACAGCGAGCAGCGGAAGCGATCAACACTTTACAAAAAGAAATCCCTGAATGGTCAGAGGAACTTTACAACAAGATCAGAAAATATGGTGTTAGCCAAGGCATTAGCCAGCAAGACATCGATCAACTTGTAGATCCTGCCGCCATCAAACTGGTGTTGAAAGCTATGAAGTACGATCAAGGCAAACAAGTTGCCGTCAAAAAGCGTACTAAAGCACCTAAACGAGTACTTAAACCTGGTGCAACCAAACCACAAAGCCAAGCCACGCGAACCAAGCAGCAAGCAATGACTGCTCTTGCAAAGTCTGGCACAACTGACGCGGCACGGGATGCATTTTTAGCGCGATGGTCTGCTAGTGACTAATCTTTAGCCCTATAAGAGGAATCAATGGCTACATATACCACGTACAATCAGATCGGAATCAAAGAAGATATTTCCGACATCATCTCAAATATTTCACCTACAACTACACCTTTCCTGTCATCAATTGGCAAAGAGTCTGTTAAAAACACTCTGTACCAATGGCAAGAAGACTCGCTTTCTGCAACCGCAGAAAATGCTGAGGTCGAAGGCTTTACTGCTGCAGATCTGACTCTGACTCCAACAGTCATGCGGTCTAACTACACACAGATCCAGTCAAAGACCATCAAAATCTCAGCAACTGCCGATGCAATTGATGCATACGGGCGGGCACAAGAAACTGCTTACCAGCTCTCAAAGAAAGCTGCAGAATTTAAGCGTGACATTGAATTTAACCTCGTTGGCGATCGTACCACAAATGGCAACGACGCAGCTGCTGGTTCATCATCAACAGCTCGTTTGACTGCTAACGTACACGGTCAGGACGCAGGTTCTGTCGATGTCATTAACTCAGCTGTCATCGAAGATGCAGGTACTTCTGGTACACCAGCGGCGCTTTCTGAGCAGGACATCTTGAACCTCGGCCAAAAGCTGTATGACGAAGGTGCAGAAGCATCAGTATTGATGATCAAACCAGCCGACTCAACAGTCATCGCTGGATTCACACGTTCTGCAGTAGGCTCAGGCAACGCACGCCAGGAGCACTTTGTAAACGGTGGTCGCACGCTGATGAATGTCGTTGACGTCTACATTTCGCCCTATGGTGAGCAGCGTGTCGTAATGAACCGTTTCATGAAGACATCAGTAGCTCTCATGTATGATCCAGCAAACTGGAAGATCTGCGAACTACGCCCAATGACTCGTGAGCTTCTCGCGAAGACAGGTGATGCAGACATGCACATGATGGTGACCGAGTATGGTCTGAAGCACACCAACTACAAGGCTTCAGGCTTGATCCGCTATCTGAGCTAGTCAAGTTTGTGCGGGTGTCCTCCGGTTGTGCTCTCCTTACGGAGGGCACTCGCACTCATTTCCAAGGAGATATAATGAATAAAACATTGATCGACGCTGATATGGCAGTCGCCCAAGACGCTGATGGTCTTTACAGAACCAGAAGCCAAGAAATTTCATCAGAGTTTCTACAAGAACTACAAGATCAAAAGACAGCTGGCGGATACACACAAAGTGGCGAGATGTTAAAGATGGCATCTATCCCAGTTGTTATTGTTGAGCAGATGCTCAAAGAGGGTGTCGACGTTTACAAAGCGCCAATCAAAGACATTGTTAAGTGGCTTAAAACGCACGACATGGACCATTTTATAACGACTTCTAAGAGGATCTAACATGGCAACTTTTGCAGACCTTAAGCAAGACGTCATTGACTTAATTAACCGTAATGACTGCACCGACGCTCTTGCAGCGACGTTTGTTACACAAGCGCAACGCCGTCTGCTAAGAACACTACGCCTACCTTCTCTTGAACAAAAACACGAAATTGTTGCTGGTACAACAACACCAGCCATTTTTGATAGCACTACTGGCACCTATTTTATTCAAGGTGATTTCTTAGAGCTAATTTATATTTTTGACGAAGAGCGCATTTTAGAGCGCGTGCCTTTGCGCAAGTTTTTAGATTTAAGCAAAAAGCACCCAGCTTCTGGGGAGCCAAAGTTTTACACGCGCATTAAAAACACATTTGAGCTTAAGCCTAAACCACAAACAGGACATAAGTTTTGGGTGATGTATGTCGCAGATGACACACCACTTGTAAACAACACTGACACAAATACGCTTTCAGTTTCTTGTCCAGATTTAGTCGTTTATGCCGCCGTTATGTACGCAGCTGATTATTTTAACGACTCACGCAAACCTCAATTTGAAGACGTATACAACAAGATTTATGCAGACGTCGCCTCATTGGCTGACGCTACAGACTCTTTAACTGCTGATGCGTCTGTTCAACCATCGTTCAACTTTGAACAAGATCTTTTAAATTAAGGTAAAAACAGATGCCAATTAGTTCAGTATTTCAAGTAGTCAGTGAAGATCCAGAACAGATAGAATCTCTTGTAACAACACTAAACGGCTATGTAACAACAACAGCAGCTTCTGAAACCGCTGCTGCAACTTCAGAAACTAACGCAGCAGCTTCAGAAACCAACGCTGCCGCCAGTGCCGCAGCCGCTTTAGCTAGTGAAAATGCTGCTGCCTCTAGTGCAGCAGACGCCGCTTCGGACGCATCGACAGCATCAGCAGCATCTATTAATTCTGCGAATAGTGCAACCAACGCCCAAGACTGGGCCGTAAAGACCATTGGTCTCGTAGACAGTACAGACTACGCTTCTAAAGCATGGGCAATAGGCGGCACAGGTGTCACAGGCGGCGATGGTGCATCTAAAGAGTGGTCAACCCTTCTTGGATCAACCGTAGACGGCTCAGAATACTCAGCGAAACACTACTCACAAGTCGCAGCCAGCGAGGCAGCAGACGCAGCCGCAGATGCCGTTGCTACAGCCGCAGACCGTGTTCAGACTGGCCTCGATGTCATTGCAGCGGCTGGGTCAGCCACGGCAGCCTCTAACAGCCAAATTGCAGCAGCATCAAGCGCAGCAGCCGCAGCAGCTACTTTGGATACTTTCGATGATCGTTACTTAGGTAGCTACGCAAGCGACCCGACTGTCGACAATGACGGTAACGCTCTAATAACAGGTGCGCTGTATTTCTCAAGCACTGCAAACGAAATGCGGGTTTACGATGGTGGCAACTGGATTGCCGCAAGTTCCGCTGGTGGGGCTTCTCTTCTTAACTACAACTTCACTGCAACAGCAGCCCAGACTGCTTTCAGCGGCGCAGACGACAACAGCAATACACTCAGCTATACTGTGGACAATCTCATCGTTACACGGAATGGTGTCGTTCTTGAAGATGGTACTGACTACACAGCCACAGACGGCTCGACTATTACACTCGCAGTAGCAGCAGTATCCGGTGACGAAATCAATGTAGTTGCGTTCAAGTCGTTCACTACTGCCGATATGGTCTCAGCGACCAACGGTGGTGCTTTCCAAGGCAACGTAGACTTCGCTGCTGGTATTGATGTCACTGGCAATGTGACGGTCACAGGAACTGTGGACGGACGCGATGTAGCTACAGACGGCACAAAGCTAGACGGTATCGAAGCTGGCGCAGACGTAACTGACACAGCCAACGTAACAGCCGCTGGTGCGCTAATGACTACTGGCGGTTCGGTCACTGGTGATGTTTCATTTGGCAATAACAACAGGGCTATCTTTGGTTCTGGTGGCTTGCAGATTTATCACGATAGTGCTGACAGCGTAATAACAGAACAAGGAACTGGCTCTCTTTATATTGGCGCAGACAGCACTATTGCATTGACCGATGCTGCTGTTACTCAGAACAAAGCGCAATTCATTACTGGTGGTGCAGTCAACTTATTCCATAACAACGCACTCAAACTCGCCACCACAGCCACAGGCGTGGATGTCACTGGTTACATTGACTACGGCCCTTCCTCTGGCAACATTGGTAAAATAGGATTTGACAGTAACAACGTTTACATCGGGTCTACATCAGGCACAGGCTCAATACATTTTAGGAACAACATTGGTTCTACTGATGCGCCACATTCGTCTGGTGATGATAAAATGGTCATTACAGATAGCGGCGTGGGCATTGGGACGAGCAGTCCGAGCGCAAAACTTGAAACCAAGGTCTCAAGAACATCTGGCGCAAACGTCGATGCAATTATTTTGTCAGATGATGTAACTGGGGCGCAGACCAGCGGGTACGGAACACGAATTGTAGGCCTGTCAAATAATGGTAGTGCAGAATCTGCCATTGGGTTTGAGGCTTTTGGAGGCACAAACAACGACACTGGCTTGGGGTTTTATACACAAGCGGCTGCTGGTGGCTTAACCCGTCAGATGACCATCGACAGCATCGGTCGGGTGGGCATTGGGACTACGATTCCTAGTGTTAAATTAAACGTCCAGAATGATTCCTCAACTGCATATAATCCATCAACATCAGCGTTTAACACTCTATTAAGTTTAAAAAACAGCACTAGTGGGGCATCTAATAATGCCATAATGTCATTCACTACAGAATCAAATGGCGAATGGTACATTGGAGGTGTTCAAAACTCTGGTAACACTGCATCAGATTTTGTGTTTGCTAGTCGTGATTCTGGTGCTAGAGCGGAACGCCTCCGCATCAAAAGCAATGGTGTAGTTTCCCAAAAGGGGGACAATGGTTGGGAATCCAAGATATTCTTCAGTGGCGATGGAACCGGCCCTTATATTCAAGTGAAGACGAATATACGGCGCAACACCAATATCATGTATTACGCCCACATCATTGGTCACAAGAGTTATACTGGGGCAAGAGTAAATACTATTTTAACGGGTTATGCTTACTCTGCCTACATAGGAACGCAATCATCTCAATATCACGGCTACTCAAATCTAGGTACTCACGGAATACAAGATGTCTATTATTCCAGTGATAACTATATGTGTTTTACCATCGACAGCGATTACAGTGCATACAGTATGACTTTAGGCACTAATATGAACGGTTATTCTCTAAGCACTCAGCCAGATATTCTCTCCTACACGAACACATCTTCAACAACTCGTTACTATTGATAGGGGGTATAAATGTCAGGATTTGTAAAATTCACAAATAGCGATGGCACAGTAGAGTATCGCGCTGCCGACTATGACGAGCAGATAGCAGCAGAACAGGTAGTCAACCCACCGATACCAGAAGCGGAACTGGCTGCTGTAGATGCTGTTATGTACCGCCAAAGACGCACGGAGCAGTACCCTTCTATTGGCGACCAATTAGATGCTTTGTTTCACGCTGGTGTATTCCCAGAAGAAATGGCAGCAGCAATTCAAGCGGTCAAAGACGCTAATCCAAAGCCTTCGGAGTAACCCAACATGACAAAAGCGAATGACCTCGCCTCCTTACTGGACGCGAATGGGGACGTTGTGTCTTCAGCCTTGGACAACGTGCCAGCAAACCCAACGCTAACTAGCCTTGGCATTCCTAATCACGATGACATCACTGTGGATGGCTCTGGAAACGTGGGCATTAGTGAAGTCTCTCCCACATCAAAACTTACAATCGGTGGCAACGCCACCACCGCAACAAATCCAACCGTTCAAATTACCGACACGACAAATGGTGGAAGCATTACTTTGCGTGGGCAGTCGCCTAAGCTGTTTTTTGATGTTACCGCTGGTGGTGTCGGCAAAATACTAATGGACGGCGCAGGGTTTGAGTTTAAGGATGGGACATTAGACGCTGAAGGTAATGTTGATTTAAAAATCGACAGCAGCGGTAATGTTGGTATTGGTGATTCAGCCCCGTCTGCAAAACTAGTTTTACGAGATTCTTCTGACTTTAAGTTTGTTATGTCAAAGACAGGGGCTTCTGCGTTTGAAATTGCAAATAACGGAACTTCTGGAACAGCTCTTACGGTTCAAGACCCTTACCCGTTGATTTTTAGCACTAACAACACAGAACGCCTCCGCATCGACAACAGCGGCAACGTAGGCATTGGGCTTTCTTCTGGAATAGATGGAAAACTACACGTGCTTGGAAATACTGTTGTAGGTTCAGCTTCTGCCACAGCATTTTCAAGTTTTACTTCTGGGGGTCTAGACGTAGCAGTAGGAAGCGGAACTAAAGCCTTCCAAGTTTGGGATGATAATTCAACCTCAACACCCAGATTTATTGTGGAGCGCAGCGGCTTCGTGGGCATCTCTACTGCTTCTCCCAACGCACACTTACAAGTCAACGGCTCTTTGGGAAACAATACAGCAATCCTGACTGACCGTAATGGTACTGCCGCTGTTACGGTTGATCAATATGGCACAACGACTTTTGCTAACCAAGTCATTGCAAGCAACTTAGCAACCAGCTCTAGTGGAACGGCTATGACCTTTTCGCAGGGTGCTTCCGAACGTATGCGCATCGATAACGGCGGCAACGTGGGCATTGGCAATTCAAATCCGAACTATCTTTTGAAAGTTGGGCCAGTGAACACCACTGAAACTATAGCGGTTCAGTCAGCCGGTGGTGGCGCAGAAACTATAATACAATCTGTCTCAGGGTCAGACTCAAGGGTGGGGTCTTCTGCTAATACCCCATTGAATTTGATTACCAACAATGTAAGCCGCATGACCATCGACACATCAGGCCGTGTGACGATGCCGTATCAGCCAGCGTTTAGTGCTAGAAAATCTGCATACCAAACATCGTCTTCAAGTCCAATAGACCCTATTACTTTTGGGGCAACTACAGTAAATGTTGGTAATCATTTTAACACTTCGACAAGCCAATTTACTGCACCAGTTGCCGGAACATATTGGTTTGCTTTTGCCCTAAATGTCTACAGACCAAGTTCAAGTTACATTTCAATTCAATGTAGAGTAAATGGCTCAACGCCTTCAGGGCTAAGTTTCTTAGAATACTCCTCAACTTCGTGGACTTGTATTAGTGCCGCTTTTGCATTGTCTCTAAGTGCTAACGATATTATCAAATTGGTTGCGACTTTTGACGCTAACTCTTCATTGGATAACTCAGGTTATTTTTCAGGCTATCTAATAGGTTAAACGGAGTAAAAACAATGACACAAACAATAACAATCGAACTGACGGACACTCAGTTCAAAGGACTAGAATACGCTGCATTGTCTCCGTCTGATTGGGCTGAGAACGCAGTGACTGAACGTGCAAGGATTGCCAATGACGAAATCGTGCAGCTAACAGTCCAGCATTGCCTCGACAACGGCATACAAGTACCAGCGACAAGAGAAGCTATCGTTGCCTACGCCTTCGACAATGATGTCGTAAAGACCGCAGCAGTGCGAAACGCAGAGGCACAAGCTGCTGAGATGGCTCCGGCAGCACCAGAATGAAACTAGAGCAGTCTGTAACCCCAGAACTTCGTGTCGCCCTTGAACTTGAGGCACACGAGAAAGAGTGCGCTATCCGCTACGCTGCCGTAGAAGACAAACTTACTGGCCTCGACAAGCGGCTATGGCGTCTCGAAGCAATGATCATGGCGTCAACGATTGTTATCGTTGGTCTCGCTGGTTCATTGCTTATGAAACTATAATCCCAAGGAAGCATAATGAATGAACTTAATATCATCGATCTCGTGGAACGCGAGGACGGCTCTGCGACTATGGTCGTTGAATTAGACGAAAATACTAAATGTAAGCTGCTGTCCATTGGCTTACAAAAGCTGATGGCAGACTATCTTGAGGGAGAGCGTAACTCTTAGGAGACGCTCATGTTAGCAGAACTCGCGGCGGCTAATGCAGCCTTCGCAATCATCAAGAAATGCGTTGAGAATGGTTCAGACCTTGCCAAAGCTGGTAAAGCAATCTCAGACTTTACTCTAAACAAAGACGAAGTTCAGAAGAAGGCAGCATCTAAAGGTAGTAACCTAGACGGTAGTAAGTCTGACTTAGAAGAGTTTCTTGCCTTAGACGAACTCAAACGTAAAGAAGACGAATTACGCTCAATGATGCAGCTATACGGCAGGGCGAATATGTACCCTGACTACGTAAAGTTCTGCGCTGAAGCCAGACGACAAAGAGCCGAAGCAGCAGCAGAAGCCAAGCGTCTCGCTATAAAACGCCAAGACGACATTCTCCTTTTTATCTACTGGGCGGCTTGCATATGCCTTGGTGTCTTTGCCCTTTGTCTATTCGTATACATTTTACTGGAGGCTAGTAATGTTTAAGACGCTAGTCCTTGTATGCTCTCTCATAGACCCATCGAACTGTCTCGAGATGGAGAACACACGCCACCCGATCCTTTCAGAGAAAGCCTGTGTAGCTAGGGCGATGGAAATGGCAAGCGACCTAAACCGCTACATGCCTAACTTTAAGGCTATGTCATACAAATGTATTCCTCTTAAACGAGGAACACTCACATGATGACAGCAGAACAGTTCTTAGCTCTTAAGATCCTCCCGCGAATCATGATGGCAGCTTCAACCCTAATGGCGTGGAACTGCGCCGACTGGTTTATGTCTCTTGGGCCATCAGCAACTACACAACAAACGGCTTTCGTATCCACAATCTGTGGGTGCTTTAGCGGCATGTTTGCTGTCTGGATCAATCACGAAGGAAAGAAATAATGCTTCAAGCACTCATAGGACCTGTAACAGGGTTGCTGGATAAATTTATTCCAGACGCAGACGAAAAGGCCAAGCTAGCACATGAGATAGCTACGATGTCGCAAAGGCACGCTCAAGAGTTAGCAAAAGGTCAATTAGAAATAAACAAAGCAGAAGCGCAGCACCGTTCAATTTTTGTTGCTGGTTGGCGTCCGTTTTTAGGATGGATTTTAGCTAGTGCAATGGGTTGGCACTTTATATTCGCGCCAGTGACTATGTTTGTTTGTGCTTATCTCGGCGTAGAAATTCCAGAATTACCAGTATTTGACATGGACAGCCTTATGACTGTCTTGCTCGGCATGCTTGGCCTTGGTGGTCTTCGCACAGCAGAAAAGATTAAAGGGGTCAGTAAATAATTAATGGAGCAGCACATCGATAAACTACTTGAACAACTAATCAGACACGAAGGCATGGAGTTAAAACCCTATAAATGCACATCAGACAAGTTGACAATAGGCGTTGGTCGGAACCTACAAGACGTTGGCATCACAAAAGAAGAAGCCTTAGTGCTGTTAGAAAACGACGTCAAGAACGTAGAGCAACAACTCAAGCACTACATGCCGTGGTCAGAGACACTAGATCCTGTCCGTCGTGCGGCATTGATCAACTTTGTCTTCAATGTGGGTATAGGAACAGCACTCAAATTCGAAAACGCAATGGCAGCGCTAAAACAGTCGGACTACGACACAGCGGCAGCCGAGCTGCTCAACAGCAGGTGGTCCACCCAAGTTGGATCGCGCGCACAAGAGCTTGCAGCCCAAATGCGCACAGGTAGCTGGCAATAACTTCAGACGCAATTTTTATCATCTAATGCACTGGTCCAATCACGGACCGGTGTTTTTTCAAATTGGAAGGAATAAAACAATGAAACTAAGTGAGCTTCTAAACGAAGCTGGCATGAAGCTGTGGAAAGACAAAGAAGGTTGCAAAACCTTTCATTCGCAGGCTCGAAGATGCGTAGAGATACTCAAAGATCCTGATATTAAAGACATCGACACACAGATGGTCGATAAGTACGTAGAAGGTCTTGAAAAAGTAATCACACATCGTGGGAAGCCTATGACTGGTACGTCTATAAACCACAATATTAGTGTTCTTAGTACTTTGCTGCGTTACGCAAAACAAAGAAACCTAATAGACAAATTGCCATATTTTTCACGCAAACAGCCTTCACCCCATCGTGTTCGCTGGCTGTCTCCAAACGAAGAAGAGAAAGTATTTGCGGCTATAGACTCTGCTGACTATTTGATAGCAAGAAAACATAGGCAAGAAATGAAAGCGCTCGCGCGTATCTTAATAGATACAGGCATGCGCCGAGGTGAAGTGCTTGGTCTAACCAAAGAAAATCTTGATGGAGATTGGGTTAGACTGTGGAAAACAAAAACAGGCAAAGCGCGTTCAGTACCTTTAACACCTGAAGCACGCGCTTTACTAGAAACTCACGTACCATTCGAGATCAAAAGACATCAAGTCCACAGATTTTGGGCTAAGGTTCGTGAGGAAGTAGGTCTTTCTAAGGATGCACAATTTGTGCTGCACACGTTGCGGCACACCACTGCGACGCGCATGCTGAAAAAGACTAAGAATATAGCGATGGTACAGCGAATGCTTGGTCACTCGAACATAACTACAACACTACGTTATGCTCATATTGACGACCAGGACTTGCTAGACGCCGTCAATTCCTAATGGCAATCTCGTGATTAAAGCAGTGAAAAAATGGCGCGCTCGGGAAGATTCGAACTCCCGACCCCCAGATTCGTAGTCTGGTGCTCTATCCAGCTGCAAATCACGAGATTTTCTAACACAAAACTTTTTTGTCGTTAAGGAGATCTACGTGAACATATTCTTTCTTGCAAATGACTACACGACAGCGGCAGAAATGCACTGCGATAAGCATGCTGTCAAAATGGTCCTAGAAACCGCCCAGATGCTCTCAACTGCACACAGAGCACTAGACGGCAGCAAATATGCAGACAAGCACTCTCTGTGCAAAATAGCGCACCTTAACCATCCATCTACTCAATGGGTACGTGCGGGGTCTGAAAACTACAAATGGGCTTATGGTCTTTTTGTCGCTTTGCTCAGCGAGCACAAGAAGCGTTACGGCACGACACATAAATATTGGTCGCTTGTAAAACCCCTTAAGCAGCTGCCGAAGTCAATTCCAACAAATAGCTTTAAACGACCACCACAATGCATGCCTGACGTCTATAAGCACAGCAATGCTGTAACTGCGTACAGACAGTATTACCGCGGAGAAAAAGCCTATTTTGCTTCATGGGCACGTGCCACTAAAACGCCCAAATGGTGGCAAATAGCTGCCTAGTTTCAGTTTCATCTTGACGCTTATATGCGCCAATTAGTAAAATAGAACATAGCAAGAACACACGCACATCCTAGCAAATAAGTCAAGACTTTAAGAAGCCGCACTAAAGCAGATTAGTGTTGAATGGAGGTGCAATGGATTCTCTACAAGAGATCTCTATGCTCGAAGATGGAATAGACAGATTCCTAACTCAAGAAGAGCAACTTTCTAAAACAGGTATTTTAGGAACCGTAGACACAAAATTAGTTAAAGGAGCAATTCCTTTAGTTTCTGAACAAATTTCTAAAGACTTAGAGTTAACAAGCCGCATTACTAGCAAGCCATTCTGGTACTACGCATTAGATAACTTGAACAACGACACAATCGCTTATATTGGATTGAATTATGCCTTTATTGGTGTCGGTCAATTTACAGATTTGACCAACATTTGCACCAACATAGGTAAGCAAGTTTGTGTCGAATTATGGGCTTTAGATTTTTCATCTAAAAACCCAAAGCTGTTTAAGCGTCTATTCGAAATGGCCCGCAAAAATCACAACTCTAGCCGCCATAGGCTTAAAGCTATGTCAGCTGTTGCTGGGCGTGAAGGCTATGGTGTCGAAAGATGGACTGCTGAGCAGCTAGTAAATGTTGGTCAAGCTGTTTTAAATTCTGTGATAGCAGGATCAGGGTTATTTGAAGTTTATGATAGACCGAAGAAGAAGTTCTTCGTCAAAAACTTAGGTTTAACAGAAGTAGGTAGAAAACTAGTCGATGATCTTACTGACCAAATACAGTGGATGTCGCCATTGTTTAAACCAATGCTGTCTGAGCCAAAGCCTTGGACATCTTTCAATAGTGGCTGCTACCACAATCCTAAATTAGCTAGTCTTGTCCCTCTGGTAAGACGAGCTAACAGCAAGCAAAAGGAGCTGATTGACACTGCGTTTAAATCTGGATCTATGGATCGGATTACGAGAGCACTTAACGCTGTTCAGTCAACTCCTTTTGCGATCAACAAACCAGTGCTTGAGCAAGTGATTGCTTCATGGGAACGTGGTGATGTCATCAACAAGTTTCCACGACAAGCAAAGCTAAAAGTCCCAGGCAAAACTAAAAACTGGGAGGAACTTGATAGCAAGCAGCGCAAGCACGTCAAAAAGACAAAAGAAAAGATCATACTTCGCAACAGAGCTTTTGATGCTGATGTTGTTAACATGTCTACAGATCTTAATACTGCTAAAGAGCTTGCTAAACACGACAAGTTCTACTTGCCTCATAACTTAGATTTCCGTGGTCGTCTTTACCCTATACCAACATTTAACCACCAAAGAGCTGACCACATACGTGCGTTGTTTCAATTTGCGCGTGGCAAGAAACTAGGACCTACTGGTGCTTATTGGCTTTGCATCAATGTTGCCAACACTGGTGACTTTGACAAAGTGAGTAAAAAATCCCTCAATGACCGCATTGCATGGGTTAATAAAAACCAGCGTGCTTTGTACTTAATCGGTAAAAAGCCAGGGCTAACAAGAAGCCTATGGCAAGAAGCCGACAAACCATTTTTATTCTTAGCCGCTTGCATTGATTTTGCTGGCTATGTCGAAAATGGTGACGATCATATCTCTCACATACCACCTTCAGTTGATGGTGCTAATAGCGGTGTTCAACACTACAGCGCAGCACTCAGAGACGAAAAAGGTGGTGCAACAGTTAACTTAACATACGCAGACAAGCCTGCTGATGTTTACCAGATTGTTGCAGATAGAGTTAACGATGCTATTGCTTCTGACACTTCAGATGAAGCAGCAGCTTGGCGTACATATGGTGTGTCGCGCAAAGTTGTTAAACGCAACGTCATGACTTTTGCCTACTCAAGCGAAAAGTTTGGGTTTAGGCAACAGCTCATGGAAGATCTTATGAAACCGCTAGAAGACGATGTTCTAGAGGGCATAAGAGAAACACACCCATTTGGCGAAGACAATGGATCTAAATGTGCCAGTTTTATGGCAGGCAAAGTTTGGGATGCCGTTAATGATGTTGTTAAAAAAGCAGCAGAAGGAATGCGGTTTATTCAAAAGTGCGCACAACTATGTGCACACGAAGCTAAGCCTTTAATTTGGACGTCGCCAATCGGCTTACCAGTCGTGCATGCTTATGAGGACTACAATATTAACCGCGTCCGAATATTCCTTTACGACAAAACAATAAGACCTTCTGAAGCATCACAAAACAGCAAGGTCACACCTGACGGTGATGTGTACAACTGCATAATGTTGAATTTACGCACAACACCAAAAGGCACTTTGGATAAGATGAAGCAGCGCAATGCTGCAGCACCAAACTTTATCCACTCACTTGATGCCAGTCACTTGATGTTCAGCGTTTTAGCTGGATTAGATGCAGGCATGGAAGACTTCATGTTGATCCATGACAGCTTTGGAACACAAGCAGCTGACACTCAAGAGTTCTCATATTTAATAAGAGAACAATTTGTTGCGATGTACGAGCACTTTGACGTTATTCAAAGGTTATATAATTCTGCTTTTAGCCAATTAAACGACGGCAGTCGAATGGCAATGGTCGATATACCAGAGCGCGGAAATTTAAATCTTAGAGAAGTCTTAGCTAGCGACTACGCCTTCGCTTAACCATCACATATATCAAGAGGAGTTAGCATGTCGTACGAGCAACGGCGTGAGGATCTTATTGCACGCGCAGTAAGCCTCATACAGGACGATATTCCCGTCCCTGTAGATGTTCTTGCAGAGCTTGATGAGCTCGGAGTGAACATCAATTGGCTGTTTAAAGAAGCAGCCTCAATTTTAGAAAATCAAACATTTATTAAAGGAGCGCTTTATGAGCAAAGCTAAATTTGTGACGCCTAAAGGTAGTGCAGTGTGGCCTTGGTTATCTAACCCAGACACCCGCTACAACGCCGAAGGTGTCTACAAAACTGATCTTATGGTTCCCAAAGATCAAGCTCAAGCCATCATGGCTAAAGCCAAAGAAATTTTTGTAGAAGAATACGGTGACAAAGCGTTACCAAAAGCCAAGTGGCCATTTGAAATCGATGAAGAAAGCGGAGGTGTCCGCATCAGAGCTAAATCAGCTAAGAAACCAGTTCTTTATGATGCTGCAGGTTCAGTAATTAAAGAAGACCTCAACGTCGGCAATGGTTCAGGCATCAAAGTCTCAGGCGTCATGTCTACATACAACGCAGGAGGAAATACAGGTGTTACGATGTATCTCAACGCCGTGCAAATTATCGACCTCGTTGAATTTGGTGGGACAGCCTTTGAACCAGTTGAAGACGGTTATGTCCATGCAGCATCAGAAGAGACTAAAGGCAACGATGCGTCCTTCGACTTTTAGACACATTAAATTTGAAAACGGCTACCGCAGCGGACTTGAAGCTACGGTAGCTGAACAGCTCAAAGAACTTGGTGTCGACTTTGAATATGAAAAACGCAAAATTCCATATCAAATAGACGCCAAGTATATCCCAGATTTTGTTTTACCTAATGACGTCATAATTGAATGCAAAGGCAGGTTCACAAGTGAAGACCGCCGCAAGATGCGTCTAGTGAAACAACAAAATCCAGACTTAGACATTCGGTTTGTGTTTACCCGAAGTGCATCAAAAATCAACAAAGGCAGCAAAACTAGCTATGCCGATTGGTGCGACAAACATGGGTTTAAACACGCCGACAAACTTATTCCAGGAGAGTGGATTTATGACAAAGCAAGAACAACTAATCAAACACCTGAAGCAAGGCCGTAAAGTTACAAGGCTTATTGCAATGCACGAGTTTGATCTTCAAAACCTTACAGCTGCCATTAGCCGTTTGGTTAGCAAAGGCTTCAATGTCAAGAAGCGCAGCAAACAAGATACTCGTGGAACACCGTACACAGAATATTACCTAGGCAAGCCGCATTATAAGCAAGCTGTTTAAGTAATTTAGGGGCGCCTTCGGGCGCTCCTTTCTTTTGTAGGAGTGTCTATGACATCACCAAATGAAGCGTGGATTACTGCACTAAATAAAACTGCACACAGTTATGATTTTATTAGCAACCCGCGTGAACAGAAAATCAAAGAACTTATTAACTACAACTACTCAATCGATATGAACCAGCCTGTTGTTACACACAAAGGCAGGAACTTGAATTACCCATTTATGTTTGTCGAAGCAGCATGGATTTTATTAGGGCGTAATGACTTAGAATTTATTATGCCGTTCATGAAAAACTACCAGCGCTTCAGTGATGACGGAATGACTTTAAATGGCGCTTATGGTCCCAAAGTTATGGACCAAATTAGTTGGGCAGCCGAAGAATTAGCCAATGATCCAGACAGCCGCCGCTGTTACATCAATATTTGGCGAGAGCGACCAGGTCCTTCCAAAGATATACCATGCACAACCGGCATCCAGTTTTTACTGCGCGCAGGCAAACTTCATGTTGTCGTAAATATGCGCAGCCAAGACGTTGTCTGGGGTATGCCCTATGACATGTTCACCTTTTCAGCCATCGGCAAATACATGCAAGTGTATCTGTGGATGGTCAAAAGCATTGGCGTGTCATTAGGTAATCTTTATGTGCGCGCTGGATCTTTTCACTTATACGAGCATCATTTTGAAGATGCTGAAAAGTGGTTGGAAACTCAAGACACCAACGACGCAGAAACTAAATACTACACTGCTTGTTCGTGTTTGAATCCAGGTGACTTCATCACAAATTTGAAGCGTGCTGCCGACCAATTTAGAGGTTGGAAATGATAATAATTGAAGGTGCAGATTGCACAGGAAAAACAACATTAGCAAAAAAGATCTGTGAGTTTCAAAACGCTCAATACATACACTGCAGCTATCACGACAGCTGGAACATAAAAGCCTACCATCGCTTGCTTTTGCATAGCGCAGGCAAGCTAGAAGAAATGGCAAATGTTCCTTGCGTCATCGATAGATGGGCGTTGAGTGAAGCAGCATACGGCACAACTTACCGAGACGGTCCGAGTTACGACACTGCTGCTTTATGCCAAGAAGCCATTAAAGCCTACAATCCAACTTTAATACTATGCCGCACTGACTCAGCTATTGGCACACACAACCGCATGAAATCAGAACGCCCTGAAATGTTCAAAAACATAGCACCTGTGTTGACCACTTTTGACAAGCTAGCAAGTGAAGGCAAACACGGCACTTACATACTGTTTGATTACGAAAAGCACGACATAGATCTATTTGTCGAGGCTTTCGCTAAACCCAAAAGGAGAGAGCATGTCTAGCATCGTAGCTGACGTTTACGCCTTGCAGGCCAAATACGGGTTTAATCATGAACCACTAACACTCGGTAAACTTTATTTCCGTGGTGAACAAATGGAAGAAGAGCTTTCAGAGTTTGGAGCAGCAGTGGCTGCAAATGACGAAGAAGGTATTGTCGATTCTCTAATTGATATAACGGTTTTTGCTCTTGGCACTCTAGCTTTGCTAGGTGTCGACATCCAAGAAGCGTGGGACGAAGTGCACTTAGCCAATATGGCAAAAGAGCGCGGTGTCAAACCTGGTCGCGAACAAAGTGGTGGCTGGGACTTAATCAAACCTGAAGGATGGACGGAGCCAACACATGACGGAAACACAGGATTCCTCAGCGACATTTTTAGCGCACCTTCCGTGCAATAACTGCGGAAGCAGCGACGCCAACTCACTTTACACAGACGGACACACATACTGTTTCTCATGCGAAACATATGGAGAAGTCGATGAAAGTCAGGAACCATCTAGCGAAGCAAGTCCGTTCACCGAAGTACCGGCCAAAAGTACATCGGAAGCAGACATTGTATACTCGCAAGCACAAACACAAGCACTCAAAGCCCGAGGTATCTCAGCTGATACAGCAAGACACTTCGGGTACCGAGTGGATAGTTCGAGACAAATCGCACCATACTATCGCAACGGCAAATTAGTTGCCCTCAAAACAAGAACAAAAGACAAGGAGTTTAGGGTCATCGGTGATGGCTCTAATCTTCCATTCTTTGGCCAATGGCTGCAAAGCAAAGGCAAAAGACTGTTCATTGTTGAGGGTGAAATAGATGCCCTATCTTTATCCCAGGCGCTTGGTAACAAGTGGCCTGTGGTATCTGTCCCCCAAGGTGCTCAAAGTGCGCCTAAGGCTGTTAGAAGAGAGCTAGAGTGGCTTCAGAATTTTACTGAAGTTGTCTTTTGCTTTGACGCTGACAAGCCAGGCCAAGAAGCAGCTTCTGCTTGTGCCGAGATACTAGAGCCAGGCAAAGCATTTGTGGCTCAATTGCCACTAAAAGATGCAAATGAAATGTTACTTGCAGGTCGTATTAAAGAGCTTGTCCAAGCAGTTTGGAACGCTCCCCAATATAGACCTGACGGTATTATTGCTGCCAAAGACTTATGGGATGTGGTGAGCAGGCAGGAGGCAGCATCTGCCATTGACTATCCCTTTGCTGGCCTTAACGAAAAAACAAGAGGCATGCGCAAAGGCGAGTTAATCACGGTCACAGCAGGGTCGGGTATCGGCAAATCTGCTTTTGTCCGTGAATGCGCTCATCATCTCATCAAACAAGGAGAACGCGTTGGATACATCGCCCTCGAAGAGTCAGTCAAAAGGACTGCGCTCGGTCTTATTGGTATCGAGCTTAACAAGCTACTCCACATCGACGCGAACAATGTGGAAAAAGATGAGCTCCGCAATGCGTTTAATGAGCTATTCGGCAGTGGTAGCACTTATCTTTACGATAGTTTTGGCAGCGTGGCTGTCGACAATATCATTGCTAAAATACGTTACTTGGCCAAAGGACTCGAATGTTCTTGGGTTATTCTTGACCATATATCTATTCTTATTAGTGGTCTTGATATTGCGGATGAACGCAAAGCGATAGATGTCTGCATGACACGACTCCGCACTCTAGTTGAAGAGACAGGCATAGGCATGTTGCTTGTGTCTCATCTGAGACGACCTGAAGGCAACAAAGGCTTTGAAGATGGTTTGCAAGTATCACTAAATTCTTTGCGTGGCAGCCATAGCATCGGTCAGTTATCTGACATTGTTATTGGCCTTGAGCGCGATCAACAAAGTGACGAGCAAAACAAGACAACTGTTCGTGTCGTGAAAAACAGATTCACAGGCGAAACAGGCAAAGCGTGCCTTTTAACTTACCAAAATGAAACTGGCAGACTCAAAGAGCACAACTTTGACGATGAGATGCCGTTCTAAGGAGAAACATGAAAATCTTTGACCTTGAGTCTGACGGTCTGTTGGACGAAATGACAAAGATCCATTGTTTGGCTTACTGGGACACTGAAACCGAAACGCTACACCAATTTTATCCAGACCAGATTGACGAAGCCATAAACGCTTTATCATCAGGGGTAATTGGTGGGCACAATGTTATCGGTTTCGATATTCTAGCAATACAAAAACTCTATCCAGATTTTAAGCCAGACAAAGTGATCGACACCCTAGTTCTATCACGCCTTCTTTTTCCGAACATAAAAGACAAAGACTTTGTTTCACGTCATGAAAATATGAGTCCAAAACTTTATGGCAGCCACAGCTTGAAAGCGTGGGGCTTTAGAATTGGTGCATATAAAGATGACTACGACAAAGGCTTTGAAGAGTTCAGTCAAGAAATGATGGACTACATGCTTCAAGACGTCCGTGTAACCGCAAAGCTATATAAGCATTGCATGGAACAAGAGCCGTCTGAAGAAGCCGTACAACTAGAACATGAAATAGCACAAGTTTGTGCTGACATGGAGCAAACAGGCTTTGTTTTTGACACGACTGCAGCAGCTCAGCTTTATGCAGAACTGTCTGCTAAACGCAATGCCATCAAGAAACAAATGGAGGACGTATTTGAACCCACTGTCATTAGCCTCAAGACGAAGACAAAGTTGGTCCCGTTCAACCCAGGTAGCAGATTACAAATCGGGGATCGTCTCGCCAGTAAGTATGGATGGAAACCAAAAGAATACACTCCAGCTGGACAAGCCAAAATCGATGAAACAATCCTTGGCGAACTCGAGTACCCAGAAGCCAAACTGCTAGCTGAATACTTCATGCTGGAAAAGCGGATAGCGATGCTTGCCGAAGGCAATCAAGGTTATCTCAAACTTGTAAACTCAAACAACCACATACGCGGGAGATACATTCCCAATGGAGCAGTCTCAGGAAGAGCAACCCACTTTGCCCCCAACATTGCACAAGTGCCAAGCATGCGGCTGCCTTACGGCCATGAGATACGTTCACTCTTTACAGTGCCCTCTGGGTGGTCCTTGGTCGGTTGCGACTTGTCAGGTCTCGAACTCAGATGCCTCGCACATTTTATGCACAATTGGGATGCTGGAGACTACGCTGCCGAAGTGCTGAATGGCGACATCCACACCAAAAACCAAAAGGCTGCAGGTCTACCTGACCGTGATGCAGCAAAGCGTTTTATCTATAGTTTGATCTATGGTGCAGGTGACCAAAAGCTAGGTGAAGTAATTGGCAAAGGCCGTAATGAAGGACGACAGATACGCGAGAAATTCTTTGCTGCCATCCCTGCTATAAAGCAGCTGCGCAGTGCTGTTGAAACAGCTGTAGAAACTCGTAAGTATCTGTTTGGATTAGATAAACGTAAGCTGCACGCCCGCAGCAGCCACAGTGCAGTTAACCTGCTTTTGCAAAGCGCAGGTGCATTAATTGCAAAACGTTGGCTGGTTTTATCACGACAAAATTTACAACAATCAGGCTTCAAACATGGGTGGGATAAAGACTACGTATTCTGCGCGTGGGTGCACGATGAAGTGCAGGTCGCCTGTAGGAAGGAAATAGCCGAAGATGTCGGTAATATCATTCGAGGAAGCGCAGAAGAGGCAGGCAGAAGTTTCAACTTCAGATGTAGAATTGACGCCGAGTTCAGTGTCGGAAGCAATTGGGCAACAACCCACTGAGGCTGATGCTGCGGCATTTGAAGTCCTTGCAAAGTCACATTTTGAAGGCTTTACCACAAGAAGCAACTTTGCCCGCAAACACGCTGACGCAGTAGCCATGCTTGCTTGCTGCAGCTTAATCAGCACACATGTCCAAAACGACCAATGGTCAAACCTTTGGAAAATTACAAGCGATGGCTTGATATTTTTAGAGGACGTCGTGCGAGGTACTTATGAAGAAGAGTAACACCTTGCTATTTGACGGCGACATGGTGGTCTTTCAAATCACAATAGGCCACGAAACAGAAGTACAGTGGGATGACGACATCCACACACTACACTCACGCTTCAGTGACTGTGTAGATACCTTTAACGACTACATGAAAAACATAGTGGAGGAACTTGATGCTGATGATTGCATATTCACTTTCAGTGGCTCTGACAACTTCAGAAAAACGGTACTCCCGACCTACAAGAGCAATCGGAAAAACACTCGCAAACCTTTGGCCTATAAAAGGCTCAAAGACCACATAAGCGAGCTGTACGACACCCATGTATATGATCAGCTAGAAGCCGATGACGTACTAGGTATTCTTGCAACCAGCAGCAAATACAAAAAGCCTATTATCGTCTCTGATGACAAGGACTTATACACCATACCAGGTCGAACCTATCGCCTAGGTGAGCTGCGTGAAATAAGCGAGCAAGAAGCCTTCAAATACTTTCTTACACAGACTTTAACTGGTGATGTCGCCGATGGCTACAAAGGCTGTCCCGGCGTCGGCGCCAAAAAAGCAGAAACATTACTTAGCAGCCCTGAAACATGCACATGGGACCAGGTACTAAACACATACCTAGCTGCAGGCTTAACAGAAGATGATGCCCTTGCTCAAGCAAGAGTAGCGCGCATACTTCATGCCTCAGACTGGGATGCCAATAAGGAGAAAGTAATACTATGGCAGCCTCAGACAATATGAGCCTAGAAGACCAACGGCGCGCTGAACAAGCTCTTTATCAATCAGATGTCATGCACGAAAGAACTGACTCATGGCTATCACGACAGTTTAAAGAAGAGCGCACTGACAACATCAGCCGCCCTAGCCACTACAACATCGGTGGCATTGAGCCTGCAGAGTTCATGGAGTCACTAGGCATTGCCCAAGACTACTATGCAGGCAACATCATCAAATATGCCTCACGCTACAAGCACAAGAACGGCGCAGAAGACATACGCAAAGCAAAGCAATACTGCAAAATGCTCATTGAGCTACTTGAGTCTGAAGTTTGAGACGCAAATTTTACACCCCTATGGTGAACAACTAGGAATACTACACTCCGTGTAGTTGTCCAGGTCCCTCAGTCGAAAGGCTGGGGGACTTTTTTTTCGTTAAGAAGCCGCACTTTAGAAGACCTATAAGAGTCTTAAGGTCTCTAAAGGCTTTCTATTACTACAACTAGAAGAACATCCTAATAGAACCTAATAAGAGACCTATATGACCTTAAGCAACCAATACCTATACCAAGACTTTATCCATAAGTCCCGCTATGCACGATACTTAGACGACAAACAGCGTCGTGAGCATTGGCATGAGACTGTCGACAGATACATGTCGTTCATTTTGAACCACATTAAAGAGAAACATGGTGTCGTTCTTCCTACAGCTCTAAGACAAGAAATAGAAGAAGCAATATTGTCTAAGTCAGTTATGCCATCTATGCGGTCTATGATGACTGCAGGTGAAGCATTAGCCCGAGACAACACTTGCGGCTATAACTGCTCTTATGTTGTCGTTGATGACCCCAAAGCATTTGACGAAGCTATGTTCATCCTTATGTGCGGCACAGGTGTAGGCTTCTCAGTAGAACGACAGTATATCAACCGTCTTCCAGAGATCCCAGCGACACTCTTTAACAGTGACATAACGATTGTCGTTAAAGACAGCAAAGAAGGTTGGGCCAAAGGCTTCAGACAACTAATTGCCCTTTTGTATAGTGGAGAGATCCCTAACTGGGATATGCGCCTAGTACGACCAGCAGGAACAAGACTTAAGAAGTTTGGTGGTCGAGCTTCAGGACCAGCGCCGCTTGAAGATTTGTTTAACTTTACCGTAAACATGTTTAAGCAGGCTGCAGGTCGCAAGCTGTCCTCAGTCGAAGCCCACGATCTTATGTGTAAGATTGGTGAGGTTGTTGTCGTTGGAGGAGTACGCCGAAGTGCAATGATTAGTCTGTCTAACTTGACTGACGATCGTATGAGACATGCTAAGTCAGGCGAATGGTGGAACCAAAACCCCCAAAGAGCACTGGCCAACAATAGTGTGTGTTATACAGAGAAACCAGATGTAGGCGCTTTTATGCGCGAGTGGGTTGCGCTGTATGAGTCCCACAGCGGTGAAAGAGGTATATTCAACCGAGTAGCTTCACAGAAGCAAGCAGCAAAGTATGGCAAGAGAAACGCCGATCACGACTTCGGAACGAATCCGTGCAGCGAGATCATATTACGTCCATACCAGTTCTGCAATCTTACAGAGGTTGTCGTACGCTCAGATGATACTCCTAGTACCCTCAAGAAAAAGGTGAGAGTTGCGAGTATCCTCGGGACCATTCAGTCGACTCTTACCTACTTTCCGTATTTGCGTAAGATTTGGCAGAAGAACACCGAAGAAGAAAGATTACTCGGAGTGTCGTTAACAGGCATCCTCGATAATCCTCACACCTACGGCAAAACACAACACCAGAAGGACACGCTGCCAGGCTTTCTAAACCAGCTGCGAGAAGAAGCTAACGAAGCAAATAAAGAACTTGCTTCGATGCTAGGCATTGAGCAGTCTGCTGCCATTACATGCGTAAAGCCATCTGGGACAGTGTCTCAGCTTGTAGACAGCGCTTCAGGTATCCATGCGCGCCATAGCAAGTACTACATCCGTACAGTTCGTGGGGATAACAAAGATCCGTTGACGCAGTTCTTGATCACCAATGGTGTGCCTAACGAACCTGATGTCATGAAGCCAGACAACACCACGGTCTTCTCTTTTCCTGTTAAAGCACCTGATGACTGTGTAACACGCGACGATATGACAGCCGTCGAGCATTTAGAGTTGTGGAAGACATATCAGGAGCATTGGTGTGAGCATAAGCCAAGCATCACTGTGTCTGTTAAAGACGACGAGTGGCCTCAGGTCGGATCTTGGGTGTGGAACAACTTCGATGCAATCAGTGGTATCTCTTTCTTACCGTACGATGGTGGAACATACAAACAAGCACCGTACACCGAATGTGACAAAGAGACATACGAAGCAGCTATAGAAATCATGCCAGCAGAAATAAACTGGGATGACATGATTGAAGATAGTGATGAGACAACAGGTACTCAAGAACTAGCATGCAGCGCTGGCAGCTGTGAGATCGCCTAGGAGCGGCTTTAGCACTCTAGACATATAAGGCTACAGGAGCACCTATTTAAGTGTGCTCCTTGGCCATTCTAGGACCATTTCTGGAAATAAATTGATTCGTTTTACAAACCTGCGTTTTTTAGGAGATAAAAATGGCATATGGAAAGAAAAAAGGCAAAGGACGTAAGTGCTAAATGCCTCGTGGACTGTGGGATAACATTCACGCTAAACGTAAGCGCATTAAAGCAGGTTCCGGCGAAAAAATGAGAAAGCCAGGATCGAAAGGTGCGCCAACATCGAAAGCACTTAAAAATTCGCAAACGAAAAAAAAGAAATAAAAAAAGGCCGAGAGCTCACGCTCTCAGCCTCTCAACTACGTTGTTATTATATTCGTTATACTCTTCCTTGGCTGCACGATAAACATTCATGAAGATATTACGTTTGAATGCTCTGTTGTCTTCTTTGAAGAACTCGCAAAGCTCATCCATACGATGATCACTGATGTTGTTATGTGCACACCACTGCGCGAAGAAATAATAATGTTTTCTAGTCATCTCTTGGTCTCCGAAACAATATTGGAACAATTAAACCGATGATGATGAGCACTACGCCCACCACCATCGCTAGTAGTTTGAAAATGTTCTTCATGCTTCTTCGACGCCATCAATGACGACATCAACGCTTTGCATGTCGATATTATCAAGGCCATCAAGATCATAGCAACTTGTGACGCCACTCACTAAATCTTCAGCTTCGAAACCTTGAACAAGTGTTTCAGCTGTTTCTTCGTCTGGCGCACGTACTTTAATCATGAGATCAAATGTAAGTGTTACAGCTACATCGAACTCACGCTCAATCTGAATGTTTTCGACTTCCTGAAGAGCATCGTCAACATCAACACCTTGTTCGCCAAGTGTTTCGAGACAGCTGTAAATAAAATCTTTCATCTCGCTTGGGCTTTGGTTTTGGAATTGCTCTCCAACCGTTGTGTGGTTGTCGACAAAGCCGATGCTCATATTATAAAATTGTGTCATTACGACCTCCTTGTGTTGTCCATAAGGGGCAGCAATTTGCGTCTCAAATAGACGAAAAAAAACCTCGCAAAAGCGAGGTAAGTTGTGCGTAAGGTTATGCAGCAAGTCTTCGCTTGCCTTTCCATTTAAGTGTCATTGCCTCATACGTTAACGTATCGTACTTTTTTAGTTCTGATCTCGTTAAACCAGTTTCGATCTGTCTTTGCAGCCAATAGTTTTCAGAACTAGAAGCAATATAAACATCGAAATAAACGGCATATTCATGACGCAACGATGTAACTGCGTTTGGATGCAATGGAACACCGTTTACTTGACGAGGTCCACGAGCCATCAATGCAACGCGTTTTAGTTCGCCAATGTGCAAAGGCATTTTATTAAACTGCTTAACATAGTCACGCACACGTTTATTGTGCGCAGCAACTAGCGTTTTTAAATGCAGCAAGTCTGGATCGTCTTTTGTGTACACGCTGAACTTATAGTTGTCAGTATAACGATTTTCGAAATTACAAATAAAAGACATTCGCATCTCCTTGTGTTGTCCATAAAGAGATAAAAAATGCGTCTGAATTAAACGAAAAAAAGAGCGCCGAAGCGCTCATATTTAGTCTTTTGGTATTTTGAGAAGATCACCGATTTTGTCTAACGTTTTTTGTCCGCAAGACGACATGCGATCGTAATCCCAAAACAAATCTTCAACGAGTTCGTACAGTTTTTCGATTTCAGATGAATTAAATTCCATTTGTTAACTCCGTTATTTTATCTTTCGCAGATTGAAGATAAACAAAGCTGCCATGATCTCTTACACTTTGCAGTTTGTCGTTTTCATACTCATATTCATTGACTACAAAACGATCTGCACCGATTGGATACGTCAAACATTGAATGCTGAATTGTGAATGTTCGACACACTCATATTGGTCGTCTTCGACTAGTGGGTCGTTTGATTCTACAAATTTAAACGTAAGCATCACATACTCCATAACGCGAGAAACAACATCATCGACATAAATATAATCGACACACAAACAAACTCGATTGCTGCTTGTAATTTTGACATCGCAAACTCCTTTAGTTGTCCATAAAGACATGAAATTTGCGTCTAAAAACTAAATTGATTTATAAACTGATTGCTGCGTTTTTTGTTCGTTTTCGATAAAAAAAAAAGAGCGAGACGACTTTCGTCATCTCACTCTCATTTTCATTTCGCAATTGCTTTCATAACTTTGTCGATATATTTCGACTCGTTATTTCTCGCTTCGATTTCCCATGGTTGATTTAGATACGCTTCATAATTTTTTCGTGAATTTACAGGTTTGAATTCTTTCGACTCAAACACATAGTTTGCACCTTTGTTCGACAATTTCTTAGTCGCATATTGTTGTGCATGTGTCATTTCATGAATGATTGTAGAAACGACAGCTTTTAAATCACGATCACGAATATCAATTGCGATTTCTTTTGACGAATGTTGATAGTGACCTTTTGCTGTTCGTAAATTTCTCACAAACATTTTCACATTATCAACTTTGAAAATCTTTTTGCACTCATCAAACGCTTTGATCATGTCTTCAATATTTTCACGATAAAATTCGCGAAGGTCTTTGAAGTCACAAGCGACTGAACCAGTTGCAAATACGTCTTTTCTAACTTCGATAAATTTTGGCATAATTCGCTCCATGTTTTGTTGTCCATAAAGCGGTCAAATTTGCGTTCGAACTTTAACGAAAAAAAAAGACGCAATTAAGCGTCTTAATTTCTTGAGTTGAAACCATTTTCTTCAATCAAATCACCAAGATCAAAGTCGATTATGTATTCACTCAAATTTGTTATGTCACCACATATTAATGATGTTGAACTGTCTTTTGTTTCAACACGAATATCATAATGTTTTGTGTCTTCAATCGACTCATCAGTCAAATATTGTGTTTCGATTTCAACATAATACTCATCATTTGAGTTGATCATCATGTTGTTTGAGATGTCGAATGCCATTGTAATTCTCCAATGTCGTTTGTCCATAAAGCCTACAAATTTGCGTTCGAAGTTTATATTTTCTTAAAAACGTTTTAGCCCATAAATCTTATCCAACTCGAAAACAATTATCATTAGATACTATATCTAATCACATAATATTTTATAACACTATAAGTTATTGTTTTAATTTATAAATTTAGACTCTCTTTCTCGTTTCGAATAACAAATCGATTATCATTAGAGCATTTCGAAAAAGTCGGGAGTTGTTGTTGTTAGGGGTTCCTGCTTGATTTGCGCCCCAACAAACCTATGGAGTCCCCAACATGGCATTAGAAACTGCTAGTTATATCAATGGCTTAGTAGCCACAAACCCTACGGCTACAGACACCGTTGCACAAGCCGACGATCACATCCGCCTGATTAAAGCAGCCATTAAAGCTACATTTCCAAATGTCACGGGTGCTATTACTGCTACACAAGCAGAGGTAAACACACTCGATGGTTTCACAGGCACAGTCACTGACCTCAATTACGCCAAAGACTTACGAGCCACTGGCGTCACAAACACTGAGTTTGATTACCTCGATGGTGTCACAAGTAACATCCAGACCCAGTTAAACAGCAAGCAGCCTACGATTACAGGCGCGGCTACAACGATTGACAGTGCAAACCTCACAGCCAGCAGAGCTTTGGTGTCAGACGCCAGCGGTAAGGTTGCTGCAAGTTCTACGATTACATCAACAGAACTTGGGTATCTCAGTGGCGTCACAAGCAACATTCAAACCCAGTTTAACAACGTCAGTGGTTACCCACTAGATGTCCGTGTCTTCACAAGCGGCTCAAGCTACACCGTACCAGCGGGAGCCAAAGCAATCCTGATTAAAGCATCAGGCGGTGGCGGCGGTGGTTCACACTGGATTTTCTCAGGCAATAACGCTGGTAATGGCTCTGCTGGTGCAGACACAACAGTAACTAACGGAACATTGGGTATCTCAATTACTGCCAAAGGTGGTGCGGCGGGTATTGTCGGGACAGGAGGCTACCAAGATTTCCTAACCGGAGACAGCGGTGGTGATGTTCAGCGAGGCAAAGGTTCTATTGGTGGTTCTGCTTACAATAATAACTACGACACGGCAGCTTTCCGTGGTGGCCCAGCGAACCTAGTAACCAAGTACGTCCAAAGTTCATCAGTAGGCGGTCAGACAATCAGCTTTACACTAGGCGCAGGTGGCGCAGGGTCATCATATGGTCGTCAGGGTGAAACAGGCTATGTCGAAATCACAGTTTGGTAAGATAGGAGGCGTCGTATGGCCAATATGCCACTTCGAAACGTAGGCCAATATGGTGTCGTTGCTGACATCGACCCAAACGACCTGCCACCAAACACATTCAACGACGGTTCAAACGTAATCTTCAATGACAACCGGGTTATGCGAGCACCGGTGCTTAAAGATCTCTTTAACCAGACAGCACAAAACCCACAGCACACTGGTGTAGCCGGAGCTTTCACCTACAACAATCCTGACGATGGGGCAGTTATATGTGTAGCTAACACAAACAATACTGTCACAAGTTATATTGATGGCGTTGCTGATGATGTGACACCCGCAGGTGCTATCACGTCAGGCACAGACGACGCACCTTTTGTCCACACAGAGGTTGCAGGACTGTCTGTATTGTGCCGCAAAACAACCGAGCCTTACATCAGAGACCATGTGTCAGCATTAGACTACAGCTTGATGTCTGTAGGCGATTGGCCTTCAGCCGACAGAGCCGTGTCAATGAGAGGTTTTAAAGACTTTATCATTGCGCTTAATGTGACTCAAAGCGGCATAGTCTATGACACTATGGTCAAATGGACTGATGTCGTTCAGTACCGTGCTAACCCAGCTAGCGGCGTTGTATGGACACCGTCTGCTGCCAATAGTGCTGGCTCTACTATTCTTGCCAACTTTAAGACACCTATTGTCGATGGTTTACCGCTTAACAACGCTTTCATTATTTACTCTACAACCGAAACGGCAATCATGGAGTTTACTGGCTCTGAGTTCGTATTCTCGTTCCGTAAGTTCTATGACCGCGATGGTATGATTAGCCAAAACTGCGCAGTCAGTACCGGTAAAGAGCATTATGTCTTTGGTGACACAGACATCTACATGCACAACGGCATCACGATGGAGTCTATCGCTGTAGGTCGCGTTAAAGAGCGTATTTATCGTGAGCTTCGCCGTGAAGACAAACACAAGTTTTTTGTGCATCTAGATGAGATCAATGATCTAGTCTATTTCTGTTACGTTTCAGACGAGTCTAATATTGGCTACCCTGGCACACATTATTGTAATCGAGCTGCAGTCTACAACCTTAAGTCCAAAACCTGGTCTTTTGTCGATCTTCCAAACGTTGTCGGTGCAGGGCAAAGCAACATTTCGTTAAGTGCTACTTCTTACGCAACACAAACTGCAAGCTACGCCGCAACAGCAAACCCATACAACAGCTACCAAGACACAAGTCCGCGGATTTCAGTTTTTGTAAGTGCCCGAGACGACGCAAATTCGATCACAGCAGGTCGCGTTTACGCAAATGACTTGTTAGTGACTGGTTTGCTAAACACTGTCGCAAACCCAGAAGCACTAAAACCTGCTTTTGTGGAACGCCGAGGGCTAGACCTTGATGAAACTCAGGCGCCTTTACGCTCTTACAAGCAAGTGGTGTCAATGATACCGCAAATAATCACTGTATCTGGTGCAGCTCCAGTTACAGTCAAGCTAGGTTTTACCGATCTTCCTTACGACGACAGTCCTACTTACGTCACAAACTACAATTTTGTGCCAAACATAGACCACAAAATCGACAGTAAAGCTGCAGGCAGGCTTCTCGCTTATCGAATTGAAGAGCCATCAGGCGAGTATTTCTCGTTCAGTGCCGCTGACTTTGATCTATCGGTCTATTCGGAGCGCTAAATGACTTACACAACTAAAAAAGAGCCATATTCGCGCCAAGTACCACCAGGCGACACACAAACCTTGGTGTTTTATGTCGATGAAGAGCTCAAAAAAATCGAACTATCACTATCCCGCATCAACGACATCTTAACAGAAATTGATACGAGGTTAACCGCAGGAGGCTTGTGATGCATTCACTCAAAGTCCCTGTGGCACAGCGATGGTGCTACACAATTTATTTTGAACACGTTGTTGGCACAGGCACCTTTGCGCACTGTGTCGTCCACACCAAGTGGTCAAAACTTGTCAAACAGATGCTCGCATCAGGTTGGCATCTTGTTACTACCGCCCATGGCGGTCCGATCCATGCTTTGCACGATCCCAAAGACAAGAAACACAAGAAATTTATAAAAATCTTTGGCTTTGCCTATCAGGAAACACTTGAAGACGGCAAAGAACTCTGGGTATGGAGAAATAAATAATGGGTAGCTTTTTTCAAGGCAAAACCAAGGTCACACAGTCTATAGATCCGCTTCAACAGCAAGGTTTCGACGCTTACATGGGTGCGTTGAACCCTATCAGCAACTATTTGGGCGGCCAAATTGGCGGCATGATGGCTAACCCTACATATGGTGGCCAAACCTACGCTGGTCTCGACCCACTTCAAATGCAGTATTACAACCAAGCAGGTAATTTTGCGGGTAACCAGATGGGCAACGCTAGTGCGTTAGGTGCAGGCGCTGCAAATAACTACAATGCGACCTCTGGCTATGGCAACCAAATTGCCAATTTTACAAACATGCTAAGTAACCCTAACGGCGCTTTTGGCATGGGTAATAGCCTTGCTAATTCGCCAATGGCACAAGGCATCATTGACGCCTCTAGCCGCGATATTACAAGAAACCTTGGCTCAAACTTAGCCCAGCTCGACAGAACTGCAGCAGGTGGTGGCAACACAAACAGCATTCGCGCTGGTATGATGGAAGGCACCATGACTGGCCTTGCAGGCGACCGTATCGCAGACATCGGCGCAAAAGTGCGGCAGGACATGTTCAACCAAGGTGTCGGCCAATTTAACACCAACATCGGCCAACAAGCCAATGCTCTTGGTATGCTTCAAGGCGCAAATGCTAGTGCAGCCGGAAACATGCTCAATGGATTCAATCTTGGCAACAGTGCCTTAGGCGCGATGTCTGGTGCAGGCAACTTTATGAACCAGTACAACCAAGGTGCAATGGACGATGCTGCTAATCAGTTCTACTTAGGCCAAGATCGACCTTTCCAACTTGCAAGCAACTACATGGGCTTATTTAACCCATTATCTGGTTTCAACGGTGGTGCAGGTGGCTCAAGCTCACAAACTGGCCCTTCAGGCGCAGACAAAATCGGCACTGTTGCTAATATTATTGGCACAGGAATGTCGCTCTTCTGTTGGGTAGCCCGCGAAGTTTACGGACCACACAACCACAGTTGGCTAATTTTCCGCCACTGGATGTTTGCTCACAGCCCTCGTTGGTTCTTCAAGCTATACGCTACTTATGGTGCGTCTTTTGCTCAGTTTATCTCAGACAAGCCAAAAGCTAAACGCGTTGTAAAGCACTTCATGGATCGCATTGTTCGTAAATACGGAGGCGCACATGGGTCTCTTTGATTTCTTCAACACAAGTGGTGCACTTAATCAACAGCAAAACACCATGGGTCCACCTACATACGACCAAATGATGACAAACATGACTGATCCGCGCCAAATGGACACAGGCATGAA
>Ga0255783_10000941_pt1 | contig 32286 bp, 30 predicted proteins | sample 011ome_22_FD_179981 | JGI IMG/M metagenome (GOLD analysis project Ga0255783, IMG submission 179981) | Coastal salt marsh microbial communities from the Groves Creek Marsh, Skidaway Island, Georgia - 011507BT metaG (version 2) | ecosystem: Environmental > Aquatic > Marine > Intertidal zone >... | reverse complement strand
TTTTTCAATCAATTTTTTTCCAACAACTCTACCTAAACTTCTACCAACAACTGAAACTTCTAGACTATGAGTTAATCTAGTGTGAACAAAACTTGTTTTTGAAAATGGTATAACTTGGGTTTTATCTTGAAGTGATCTAAATGATGATGAAAAAATTATTCTATCATAATCAACCTCAAATCCGATTCTTGTTTCGTCTTGTTCAACTCTTAGCCTCTTAAGAGTATCTCCTTGTCTTTTTAGAGATAATAATTTTTCCCAATTCATCAATGCAATTTACTGAACTATTTAAAAATAAAATATTAATAGTTCATAACATTAGCTTAATCATATAATAACATACTAATAACCTGAATTTAACTGTTGAATAAACTAGAGATATGTTATTTGTGTAATAAAAATAAAAAATATTAAAATGAAAAAATTATTTAAACTTCAATCTTTATTATTAATTAGTCTTTTTATTGTCTCTTGTTCAAGTGATGAAAACGTTGAGGATATAAATTCTAGTCCAATAGCTCAAAATCTTTCCGTTACAATCAATGATGGGAATCCGACAGAAATTGAATTAGTTGCTACTGATTCAGATTATGATCCTCTAACTTTTAGTATTGTTGAAGCACCAACTTTGGGAACTACTAAAATTATTGGAAATATGCTCACATATACTCCAAATGCAAATGCAGACGGAACTGATACATTTACTTATAAAGCTAACGATGGAACAGCTGATAGTAACGCAGCTACAGTAACGGTAAATATAAACGGAAATTTTGTTCTATCAGGGACTTACAACTCAAATTTAACTTTAGATGCAGATAAAATATGGACCTTAAAAGGTAGAGTATTTATTGGAGATGGAGCTACACTTACCATTCCTGCAGGAACTATTATCAAAGCTGAAGGAGGGACTGGAACTGATTCTTCTTTTATTTGTATTGCTAGAGGAGGTAAAATAGATGCTCAAGGTACTGCAGATAAACCTATTATTATGACAAGTGTTGCTGATGATATCAAGATTGGTGAAAAAAACGGAACAAACCTTGATGCCTCTAACGTTGGATTATGGGGAGGATTACTTGTTTTAGGTAAAGCACCAGGTTCGTTTAAAAATGATGTTACTGAGTTCCAAATTGAAGGAATTCCAGCTGAAGAGACTAATGGATTGTATGGAGGAAGTGATCCAGCAGATAATTCAGGAATAATCAATTACGTATCAATACGACATGGTGGAACGTCAATTGGAGAAGACAATGAAATAAATGGTCTCACATTAGGTGGAGTTGGTACTGGAACAACAATCACAAATGTAGAAGTTATAGGAAATCAAGATGATGGTATAGAATTTTTTGGAGGAACTGTTAATGCTTCTAACCTATTAGTTTGGGGACAAGGTGATGACGGTTTAGACATTGATCAATCTTACGCTGGGACAATTAACAATGCTATTGTTATTGCAAATTCAACTTCTGATCACGGACTTGAAATTGACGGACCAGAAGGATCTATGGAAGGCAGCTTTAAACTTGAAAATATTACCTTAATAGGAGATGGAACAGCTGCAAATGGTGAATATGCAGATTTTAGAAAAGGAGCCTTAGGTTCTATTAATAACTTATATGCTTATGGATTTCAGGCAGGAAAAGATTTTGAACTTGATGCTGAGGCTGACAGTGCTTCTTTTGAAGCAGGAACGTTAACTTTTTCAAATATTGAAATTGTAATTCCAGATGGATCAAGCCTAACAGGTGGAGATTTGTTTAACGATAAATCAGACACTCCAAATGCAATGTTTGAGGATGCAAAAAAATTAAATGGTGAATCATTTGGAAAAGGGGTAACAAAAGAAACTAGTTCTGTTGGTGCTGACAGATCTGCTTTCTCTTGGACTTTTGCAAATTATAAAGAAGCTATAAGAGAATAGTTACAAATAATTTTGTTTTAATTTTAAAAAAGGCTTGATTTTAATAAATCAAGCCTTTTTTATTTAACCTTGACTTAACATTAGATCCTGCACGTCGGCTGATATTTGCAAAAAAAATTACACATCTATACAATGAAAAAAAAGATATTTTTTACTTTAATCACGTTTATTTTCTCATTTAGCTTACAAGCGCAAACAGGAATTGTCAGAGGAAATTTAATTGATAACGATTTTCAAGATCCTGTTCCTTTTGCAAATATTATTGTTAAAGAGACAGGTACTGGAACAACATCAGATTTTGATGGCAACTATGAACTTGTTTTAAGTGAAGGAGTTTACACTATAATTTTTTCTTTTATAGGATATGAAACTGTTGAGGTTCAAGATGTCGTTATAAATTCTGAAGAACCTACAATTGTAAATGTTACTATGAATACATTAGCACAAGGACTTGATGAAGTTGTGGTTAGTGTGAGTGCAAGTACAAATACCGAAAAATCAGTTCTTGAATTTCAAAAAAAATCGATTAGTCTTGTTGATGGATTATCTTCTCAAAGAATTAAATCTTCAGGAGCTTCAAATATTGCATCAGCTGTAAAATCTGTTCCTGGTGTTTCTGTTCAAGGTGGAAAATACGTTTATGTTCGTGGCTTAGGAGACAGATACACAAAGTCTATTCTAAACGGAGTTGATATTCCGGGATTAGATCCAGATAGAAATACTATACAAATGGATATTTTTCCAACAAACATTTTAGATAATGTTATTGTAATTAAATCTGCCTCAGCTGAAATGCCAGCTGATTTTACAGGTGGAATTGTTGATATAGTTACAAAGGAGTTTCCAAATACCAAAAAATATTCAATATCGTTCAGTACAGCTTATAATTCAAAAATGCACTACAATAGCAATTACCTAACATCTAGATCTAGTAAAACAGATTTTTTAGGTTTTGATGATGGATTAAGATCCATTCCAGTAGATCCTTATCAAGGATACACAGTTTTGGAAGGAATTAATAGTCCTAAAATTACTCAAGTAACTAGGAAGTTTAACCCAAATATGGGAGCTCTAAAGAAAACAAGTCTTGGAGATTATAGCTTTAGTTTTTCAGGTGGAAATCAGATTTTATTAAATAATGATAATAGACTTGGTTTTTTTGGGTCTCTGAGCTACAAAAACACAACCGATTTTTACGAAAACTCTGAAAATAATACTTACTATAGAGAAGCTGACAAAAAAATCTTTAATCTTTATGAAAATAGAATTCAAAATGGCCCTTTGGGAGAAAACTCTATTATATTAAGTGCGATGACAGGAATTTCTTATAAAACAGATTTATCCAAGTATAAGTTTAATATTCTTCATATTCAAAATGGAGAATCAAGTGCAGGTATATTTGACCAAACAATTAACTTAAATGACTCTAAAAATCTACTCAAACATAACATTGATTATACTCAACGAGCAATTTCTAACATTTTAATTTCAGGAACACATACCTTTAAAACAGAAAGTGATTGGAGATTAGATTGGAAAATTTCTCCAACTAAATCGTCAATACAAGATAAAGATGTAAGAACGACCTCATTTGAAATTACAGATGAAGGAAAATATGTAGTTCCTTTAAATGGTAAACCCAGTAGAATATGGAGAAATTTAGATGAAATAAATATTGTAAGTAAAATTGATCTACAAAAAAAGCTAAAATTATTTGATAGAGATGCTAAATTAAAATTTGGGGCATTTAACTCTTTTAAAGAAAGAGAATATGATATTTACAGTTTTAGGATAAATGTTCCAACAAATCTTGGTGTTATTGATAACGGTAACCCGGATAATTTATTTAAACCCGAATATACTTGGACTCCAACTAACACAGTTGGAAATCATATTGCACTATTTACAAATGGAGGTGTTGAGAGAGGCAAAAATTATGATTCAAATCAAGTTAATATTTCAGGCTACTCATCTTTAGAATTCAAAATTAATGATAAAATAAAATCTGTTGTTGGGCTTAGATTTGAAAATTTTATACAAAAATATACTGGAGAAAATAGCGGAGGAACAATTAAATATACGGATGAAAAGGTAATTGATAAATTAGACTTTTTCCCTTCGACAAATTTCATTTATTCTTTGAAAGAAAATTCAAATTTAAGATTATCTTATTCGAAAACTACTGCTAGGCCGTCTTTCAAAGAAGTTTCAATAGCGGAAATTTACGATCCATTATCTAACATGACTTTCAATGGTAATATAAATCTTAAGCCTAGTTATATTGATAATATTGATTTAAGATTTGAAATATTTGGAGATCAAAGTCAATTATTTGCTGTTAGCAGTTTTTATAAATCTTTTAAAGACCCTATTGAATTAACCTATTATGAATCATCTACGGAAAACTTTCAACCAAAAAATTTAGGTAATGCAAAAGTGTATGGATTAGAATTTGAAATAAGAAAACAACTTAGTAATTCTTTAGGTGTAAACCTTAATGCATCTATTATTGAATCTAGACAAAAGTTTGGAGAAAGTGAACTTAGTCTTAGAACCAAGGGATTAAGAGAGGGTGAAACTTTAGGAAATTACAGAAGATTACAAGGTCAATCTCCATATTTAATAAATTCAAGTTTAGATTATAAAAATGAAAATGGTTTAAATGCTGGACTATTTTTCAATATACAAGGTAAAACTTTAGAGGTTGTTGGAACAGGTTTTGCTCCAGACGTCTACACTCAACCTTTTGAAAGCCTAAATTTAAATCTATCTAAATCCCTGGGTGAAAATCAAAACAAAATAATCACTGTAAAAATTGAAAATATACTAGACTCAAAAAAACAAAGTGTTTATGAATCTTTTAGAGCTGACGATAAAGTGTTTTCCTTTAGGGATCAAGGAATAACATTTTCAATTGGCTATAGTATTAAACTTTAACAATTTTTAAATAAAATAATAGTATCAAAGATTATAGCTAATAACTCTTTTCTTCGCTATTTAACTGCACTTCTACCTCAATTTTTGGATTTTTTGAGGTAACTAATTTTAGAATAGATAATGCTTGATCATTAAACTTTGGACTAACAATTAAAAAAGTCACCTCCCTAACTATTTTTCTGTTATCATAAGCTAATTCTACAGCCGAAAATTTTGCACATAGTTCTCCGTTGTAATACACGTTTGTTCCATCATATGTAAGCCCCTGTGTTGAAATATTAATTAGTGGATTACAACTTAGAGATAGAGTAATCAATAATAAGACAGCAATATTTTTCATTTTTTTATTTATAAAACTATAATTAATATCACTTGAAAATGTTAACATTAGGTTACTAAATTGTAATCCAATTAATGTTAATTTTTCTGATCTCTATAGCCAATAAATATAAAATAATGTCAAGTCCTTTGCCCAACTGAGTAAAAAGATAAAAATTTCGTGTTATAGATATTTGTTAACATTAAAATAACAATTTGATAACATAACAATTTCTTAACATTAGGATCAAAATAAGGTTTTAAAATTGCATCATAAAGTATAACCAATATGAAAAAAATATTATTTACTCTATTTTTATTATTTTCAATTAATGGATTATCTCAAGATGATCCAGCTGGAAAACCAAGCTTCAAAGTTTTTTGGAATTTTAAAAATGACTTCACAAAAGATGTAGAAAAAAACACAGCCTTTGAACTTAAAAGAGTTTATTTAGGTTACTCTTACAAGTTTGATGATAAAATATCTGGAAAAATAACCTATGACATAGGATCTAATTCAAGTGGAAGTGCTTACACTGCTTACGTTAAAGTAGCTCAACTAGATTGGAAAGTAAGTTCTAAGGTTAAGTTTAGTTTAGGTCTTATAGGAAACAAACAATTTAAAGGTCAAGAAAATTTGTGGGGTTATAGATATGTTTACAAATCCTTTCAAGATGAATACAAATTTGGAGCGAGTGCAGATTTAGGATTTAATTCTGAATTTAAATTAAATTCTAAATTAACAATGAATGTATTCTTTTTAAATGGAGAAGGATATAAAAATGTACAAGACAATGATGGTAATATTAGACAAGGCGTTAGTTTTTTCTATGATCTGCCAAAAGGATTCGAAACTAGAATTTATTTTGATTCTCATGATGCAAAAGATGCAAGTGCAATTACGAACTCTTCCTTTTTCTTAGGATACAAAGGAGACGGAGGAAGATTAGGGTTAGAATATAACAAACTTAATAATGCAAGAAACTATAAGTCATCCCAAGATGGTTATAACAGAGATGGGTTTTCTTTTTATGGATCAAAAAAATTACCAAAAAATTACGAATTATTTGTTCGTTACGACCAAATAACCTCAAACATACTTAATGGAGAATCCAAAGCATGGAACTATAATAATGATGGTAGCCTTTTAATGTTTGGTACTCAATACCAAGCAACAAAAGGTGTTAAATTCAACATTAACTATAGATTATTTACTCACGACAATTCAATAATAAACAACAAATCAATTCTGTCATTAAATGCAGAATTTAAAATTTAACATATGAATATTCTTAACATTAATTTTACATCGTTTTTTCTAGATTTAACGTATTTTTCAAGTCAATTTAATAATGACATGGACGTATATTTAATAATGATTATTGCCCTAGCTATCCTAGCCATTGGAGACTTGGTTGTGGGTGTTAGTAACGATGCCGTAAACTTCTTAAATTCAGCTTTAGGATCAAAGGCTATTTCAGTTAGAAATATTATGATCTTAGCCAGTTTAGGTGTTGCAGTTGGAGCTGTATTTTCAAGTGGAATGATGGAAGTTGCGAGAAAAGGAATTTTTAATCCAGATATGTTTTTCTTCTCAGAAATCATGATCATTTTTATGGCGGTTATGATTACGGACATATTACTGCTTGATTTCTTTAACACACTAGGGATGCCTACTTCAACTACAGTTTCTATTGTATTTGAACTTTTAGGTGCAGCTGTAGCGGTTTCACTCATTAAAATTTTTGCAACAGGTGGTGATTCAAGCATGCTAGTTGAATATATAAACGTAACTAAAGCTACTCAGATTATTGGTGGAATACTGTTGTCAGTATTTGTTGCTTTCTCTGTTGGAGCAGTTGTTCAGTATGTTTCAAGATTATTATTGTCTTATAATTATGAGCAAAAAGCGAAATGGGTAGGTTCATTATTTGGCGGGGTTGCTTTAACTTCTATAACCTACTTCATATTAATGAAAGGAATAAAGGGTACAGCTTATGCTAAACAAAGTTTTGACATATTAGATGGTTCAACCATCGCAAACTTCATGGAAACTCAAGTTGTTTTAATTGCAATAAGTTTATTTATTGTTTTATCGTTAATTTCATTTTTAATTGTTTCTGTTTTAAAGATTAACATCTATAAAATTATAATTGGTGTTGGTACATTTTCATTAGCGCTAGCATTTGCTGGAAACGATTTGGTTAACTTTATTGGTGTTCCAATTGCTGCATGGCAATCTTATGAAGCTTGGAGTGCGTCTGGAGTTGCAGCAACTGAATTTTCTATGGCTGTTCTATCTAAAAAAGTTCCTACTCCAAGTTTACTATTATTTTTAGCTGGAATGGTAATGGTAGTGACTTTATGGATTTCGTCTAAAGCTAAAAAAGTAACTAAAACTGAAATAGATTTAGCTAGACAACAAGACACAAAAGAAAGATTTAACCCAAACTTTTTATCAAGAGGAATTGTTAGAGCTTCAGTTAATTTGTCAAATATATTTTCAAAAGTTGTTCCAAGTAATGTTCAAAAACACATTGACTCACAATTTGAAAAACCTGCAATAGAATTATCATCTAACAAATCAATTGAATTGCCTGCTTTCGATATGATCAGAGCAGCAGTAAACATGATGGTTGCAGCAATTCTTATTTCCATAGCTACATCTTTCAAATTACCTTTATCTACGACTTATGTAACATTCATGGTTGCGATGGGTACATCACTGGCTGATAGAGCATGGGGAAGTGAGAGTGCTGTATACAGAGTTGCTGGAGTTCTAAATGTAATTGGTGGTTGGTTCTTTACAGCCTTTATTGCTTTTGTAGGTTGTGGAACTATTGCGTTCCTAATAAATTTAGGTGGACCTACAGCTATAGCTATCCTTCTATTTGTAGCGTTATTGTTATTAGCAAGAAACTATATTTCTCACAGAAAAGAAACTGCTCAGATTAAAAATGAAGATGCATTAAGCTCAGCCGAAAGCAGTTCTATTCAAGGTGTTATCATAGAAAGCTCAAGCAATGTTTCAAAGGCTTCAAAAAAGATTAAAAAAATCTTTGCAGCATCTATAGATGGACTTGCTACTCAAGACTTATCTGCTCTTAAAAAGAATAAAAAAGAAGTTAAATCTTTAGCTGAAGAAATTGAAGATTTAAGAAACGATTTATTCTATTTTATTAAAAATTTAGATGAGTCTACAATTAAGGGAGCTAGTAACTTTTATATTAATGTTCTAGGTTCTTTACAAGATATTTCAGAGTCATTACAGTATATTTCAAAAGTTACTTTCAAGCATATTAATAACAATCACAAGGCTTTAACTTTTAATCAAATAAGAGAATTAAAAGAAATTAGCCTTGAACTTGAAACACTATTTGAAAGAACGAAATTTGCCTTCTCTAAAAATAATTTCAAGGAAATTTCTAGTATTCTTGACTCTAAACAAGAGTTGTTAGACTCTGTAAGAGAAAAAATCAACAATCAGATTTCAAGAACAAAATCTGAGGAATCAAGTCCAAAAAACACAACGCTATACTTTAGTATTTTGACAGAATCTAAAGATCTTATCAAAGCAACTATGGCGATGTTAGAGCTTTACAATGAAGAATATGATTCAAGCGTAGAGCCTCCTTCAAACGGAAAATAATAAGCAATAAAACTTAATTCCAAAAAAAAAAGCAATTCATTACGAATTGCTTTTTTTATTTGGTTAAATTTTTTTTAAGATCCACACATTAAACAATCGTCATCTTCACTTTGCTTTGACTTTGCAAGCATTTCTTTTAATTCTTGTGGAGTTAACGGTTCTACCGGAACATTAGATGGTTTAGTTGATCCTGACTTAGCAGAAGCTGTTGTTGCTGAAGCAACTTTTTCTTTTACTGGCTCTGACTTCTTTTTATTATCAACAGTAAACTTAATTGCGTCAACAGCAGACTTAGTTCTTAGGTAATACATACCTGTCTTAAGTCCTGACTTCCAAGCATAAAAATGCATTGAAGTAAGTTTAGCCATTGTAGCACCTTCCATAAATAAATTTAAAGATTGAGATTGATCAATAAAGTAGCCTCTATGTCTTGACATATCAATAATATCTTTCATACTAAGCTCCCAAACAGTTTTGTAAAGTTCTTTGATATCATTTGGAATAATATCAATGTGTTGAATTGATCCATTTGCTTTCATCAGCTCTTGCTTCAAGTCTTCAGTCCAAAGACCCAAATTCACTAAGTCTTCAAGCAGGTGTTTATTAACTATAATAAACTCTCCACTTAATACTCTTCTAGTGTATATGTTTGAAGTATATGGTTCAAAACATTCATTATTTCCAAGAATTTGAGAAGTAGATGCAGTTGGCATTGGAGCAACTAATAAAGAATTTCTAACTCCATTCTTTTTAATGTCTTTACGTAAAGATCCCCAATCCCATCTTCCACTTAATTCACTATCCTCTATTCCCCAAAGGTTGTGTTGAAACTCTCCTTTAGAGATGGGAGATCCTTTGTAAGTTTTGTAAGTGCCGTCTTTTTTTGCTTCTTCCATTGAAGCAGTCAGAGCAGCGAAATAAATCGTTTCAAAAATTTCCTGATTCAACTTTTTAGCTTCATCACAAGTAAAAGGAAGTCTAAGTGCAATGAAAGCATCCGCAAGCCCTTGAACTCCTAAACCAACTGGACGATGTCTGAAGTTTGAATTTTTTGCTTCAGGAACAGGATAGTAGTTTCTGTCGATAACTCTGTTCAAGTTTTTCGTTACTTGTTTTGTAACCTTAAATAGTTCTTTATGATCAAACGAATTATTTTTTACAAACATTGGAAGTGCTATCGAAGCCAGATTACATACAGCAACTTCATCAGGAGATGTGTATTCAAGAATTTCAGTACATAGATTTGAAGATCTAATTGTACCTAAATTTTTCTGATTGGATTTTCTATTAGCTGCATCTTTGTATAGCATATAAGGAGTTCCCGTTTCAATTTGTGACTCCAATATTTTTTCCCAAAGGTCTCTGGCTCTTATTGTCTTTCTTCCTTTATTTTCTTTCTCGTATTTAGTATAAAGTTTATCAAACTCATCTCCATGACAATCTTGTAATCCTGGACACTCATTTGGACACATTAAAGTCCAATTACCGTCTTCCTCTACTCTTTTCATGAACAAGTCAGAGATCCACATTGCATAAAATAAATCTCTTGCTCTCATCTCTTCCTTACCGTGATTCTTTTTTAATTCCAAAAAGTCAAAGATATCAGCATGCCAAGTTTCAAGATAAATTGCAAAAGAACCTTTTCGTTTTCCTCCACCTTGATCCACATATCTTGCTGTATCATTGAAAACTCTAAGCATTGGTACTATTCCATTGGAGGTTCCATTGGTTCCTGCAATGTAAGATCCTGTTGCTCTGATATTATGAATTGATAATCCAATTCCACCAGCTGATTGAGAAATTTTTGCCGTCTGTTTTAATGTGTCATAAATTCCATCTATGCTGTCGTCTTTTGTTGTCAAAAGAAAACAAGAGGACATTTGTGGTTTTGGAGTCCCTGAATTAAATAAAGTTGGGGTTGCATGAGTAAAGTATTTTTTAGACATCAAGTTATATGTCTCAATAGCTGAGTCTAAATCGTCCATGTGAATTCCAATAGAAACTCTCATCAACATGTGTTGTGGTCTTTCAGCAACAACGCCATTTAACTTTAAAAGATAAGACCTTTCAAGTGTTTTAAAACCAAAATAATCGTAACTAAAGTCTCTGTTGTATATAATAGTTGAATCTAGTAATTCTGCATTTTTTTCAATCACTTTATAAACTTCGTCAGAAAGTAATGGAGCATTTTTGCCAGTTCTAGGATTAACATAACTGTACAAATCAGACATAGTTTCCGAGAAAGATTTTTTAGTGTTTTTGTGGAGGTTAGAGACAGAAATTCTAGCCGCAAGCTTCGCATAATCAGGATGAGTAGTAGTCATTGTTGCTGCAATTTCAGCAGCAAGATTATCAAGTTCAGATGTAGTAACTCCATCGTATAAACCTTCAATTACTCTCATAGAAACCTTAACTGGATCCACAAGTTCATTTAAGCTGTAACATAATTTTCTTACTCTTGCGGTAATCTTGTCAAACATTACCGGTTCCTTATGGCCGTCTCTTTTTACTACATACATATGCTTAGTATTTTATAATTTTAAAAATGTTTTATGAATATAGAAAGATAACTTTCTATAATTTAAAAATCCTCATCAATACTAAATCCTGAAGATTTAGTGTCATTATTTAAAACACCTGCTTTTTGATATTCGGAAACTCTTTTCTCAAAGAAATTGGTTTTACCTTGAAGAGATATCATATCCATAAAATCAAATGGATTTGTCACATTATATTCTTTTTCACAATTCAATTCCACGAGCAATCTGTCTGCAACAAATTCAAGGTATTGAATCATTAATTTTGAATTCATTCCTATTAAACTAACAGGTAGTGACTCGGTGATAAACTCTCTTTCAATATTCAAAGCATCAACCAATATTTCTCTAATTCTTTCTTTTGGGACTTGATTTACTAAGTGATTGTTGTGCAAGTGAACTGCGAAATCACAGTGAACACCCTCGTCTCTTGAAATTAGTTCATTTGAAAAAGAAAGGCCTGGCATAAGTCCTCTTTTTTTAAGCCAAAAAATCGAACAAAAAGCACCTGAGAAGAAGATTCCTTCAACAGCAGCAAATGCAATTAATCTTTCAGCAAAAGAGTCAGACTCAATCCACCTTAGGGCCCAATCGGCTTTCTTTTTAATTGCTGGAAAAGTTTCGATAGCATTAAAAAGTTTGTCCTTTTCTTTTGGGTCCTTAACGTAAGTGTCAATCAATAAAGAATAAGTTTCAGAGTGAATATTTTCCATCATAATTTGAAAACCATAGAAAAACTTTGCTTCAGAATATTGAACTTCATTGACAAAGTTTTCTGCTAAGTTCTCATTTACGATTCCATCCGATGCCGCAAAGAAAGCAAGAATGTGTTTGATAAAATATCTTTCATCATCCGTTAATTTTTCTTTCCAGTCGTTCAAATCTTCACTAAGATCAATCTCTTCTGCTGTCCAAAAACTTGCTTCACATTTTTTATACCATTCCCATAAATCATGGTGTTCGATAGGAAAAATGACGAATCTATTTTTGTTTTCTTGTAAAATTGGTTCAACAGCAGACATATTAATTAACTTTAGTTTTTAAAAAATTAGTAAAATTTTTGGTTGTTGTTTAACACAAAGATTCTAAAATGTTTCCAAAAATAAAAGCAGTAGTTATTCACAAACTGAATTAGTTCTTAACAATTTGAAAAATGTTAATTTTTGTTATTTAGAATGATTTTAAACACAAATAATTGAAAATCAGTTATTTAAAATAAATTATAAATAAATTAGAATTTATTTATATTTTTTCTTTTGTTTTTTTGCAATTTTTTCGAGCTCCAAAAACCACTGCTTTCCAAATTTTTTAATTAAAGCATCTTTGACAAATTCAAAGACTGGTTTTTTAAGCTGATCACCAAGACTACATGCATCGGAACATATGTCCCACTTGTGATAATTAACAGCTGTAAATTCTGAGTATTCTTTCACCCGAATTGGGTACAAATGACAAGAAACAGGCTTATTGAAATCGATTTCTTTTTTGTTATATGCTTTTTCAATAGCACAAGACAATGTGCCATTCGGCTCATAATGAACATAAACGCAAGCTTTAGAATCCACAAGTGGTGTTTCTAACTTTCCATCTTTTAAAGAAATATACTTGCCTTTTGATTTTACTATTTTGACAGCTCTTGGTAAAAGATATTTAGAAATTTTATGGAAATTTTTTTCTAGTGACTTTGCTTCATCAATTTCTAGAGGAGCTCCAGCAATCCCTTCGACACAACATGCTCCCTTACATTTTGAAATATTACATTGAAAATTGTTTTCCAAAATTTCTTCAGAAACCAAACTTTTACCAATTCTAAACATTGCGTTAAATTAAAAAAATACTTGATTTTTATTTTCAATATAAATATATATTTGCAAAAAAAAATTGATGGTAAATATTAAAGAAATTTTTACTGTAGGAATGATACTTTTTGCTGTAATTGATATTATCGGAAGTGTTCCTATTATTATTGAACTTAGGAAAAAAGTTGGACATATTCAATCAGAAAAAGCATCGATTGTTTCAGTTATAATAATGATCGCTTTTCTTTTTATTGGTGAAGAAATTCTAAATATCATAGGAATTGATGTAAACTCTTTCGCTGTTGCAGGAGCGTTTGTAATTTTCTTTATCTCCCTAGAAATGGTTTTGGGAATTTCAATTTATAAAGATGAGACCCCAGAAACTGCTTCAATTGTTCCAATTGCATTTCCCCTAATTGCTGGCGCAGGTACACTTACGACACTTCTTTCTTTAAGAGCGGAATTTGAGTTAGTTAATATAATTATCGCTATCGTTGTAAATGTTTTATTTGTTTATCTAGTTTTAAAATTTTCTGACAAAATTGAAAGGATCTTTGGAAAATCAGGAATTGCTGTCATAAGAAAAATTTTCGGTGTAATTTTAATGGCAATTGCAGTCAAATTATTTGCTAGTAATATTCAAGGTTTATTTTAATATGAAAAAAATTTATTTCTTTATAACGTTAGCTATTTTGTTATTAATCTTTAATCTCACTAAAGTCGATTTTGGTCAACTTTTTTCCAAAGACAGTAAAATTGGATTAATTGGGGTGTTGGCTTGTGCTTGTGCTGTTGTGCTATTATTAATCCTTTACGTCTCTAAAAAAATTAATAGCAAAAATTAATTACACATCAGGAATGTGAACTATTTCCAACCCAGATTTTTTAAGAAAATCTATTCCTGTTTTATCCTTGTACTCAACAATGTAGACCAATCTTTTTATTCCAGACTGGAAAATCAATTTACTACATTCTCTACATGGAGATAATGTAATATATAAAGTTGCACCCTCACAAGACTGTGTAGAAGCAGCTACTTTCATTATAGCGTTTGCTTCAGCATGCAAAACATACCACTTGGTTTTGTTCTCTTCGTCTTCACAAACATTTTCAAATCCAGTTGGAGTTCCGTTATATCCATCTGAAATAATCATTTTATCTTTAACTATCAATGCTCCAACTTGTCGTCTGTGGCAATAAGAAAGTTTAGCCCACTCTTTAGCCATTTTTAAATAGGCAATGTCATATTTTTTTTGCTTTAACAAGGTCATATTAAATCATTTGATAAATTAATTTTAAAGATACTAGTATAATAAAAACTGAGCATATGTTTATATAATTTGTTCTCTTCAAAATATTTAGTTTTATCACTATCATATTAATTAATAGTATTGCTAAAACTACAACAAGTTGAGACAATTCTACTCCAAATGCAAAACCTAAAAGAGGAGTTATTTTAGTGTCCAAAGAATCAGTTAACATCTCAAAATAGTTTCCAAAACCAAAGCCATGAATTAATCCAAAGAAAATTGAAAAACCATACTCAAACAATGCATTTGTTTTTGTCTTATTGTTTAGAATGTTATATATAGATGTTAAAATTATTGTTACTGGAATCAAAAATTCAATAATTTCTGAAGGTGGTTTTAAAATATCAAACGCTGATAAAATTAAAGAAAAAGTATGACCTATTGTGAAGGATGTAACTACCCAAAAAACAGTTTTATAATCTTTAAAACTATAAACAATGGTCAAAGCAGAGAGGAATAACATATGATCAATTGCGTTCCAATCCAAAACATGAAACAATCCCAACTCCAAATAAAAAACTAAATCATACATAATTTAAATATAATTAAAAGCCTCTTTTATTTTTAATGTTTTGATAAGCTTTTTGAATTTTTTGAAATTTATCTTGAGCCGCTTTAACATACGCTTCACCAAGATGTTGAACTTTATCTGGATGATGTTTTTTTGCTAAGGCTCTATATGACTTTTTTATTTCGTCATCCGAAGAGTTTTTATCAACTTCTAAAATTTTATAATCATTATCAGTTTCTATAATAAACATCGCTTTGATACTTAAGAAATCAGCGTATGATAATTTGAATAAATTTGAGAACTCTAAAAGTTTATTTATTTCTTGCTGGCTAATACTTCCATCAGCTTTGGCAATTCCAAACAAGAAGTGAATTACCTGAAGTTTACTTTCATAATTCAAGCCCAAATTGAATAGTTTTGATATTTGATTTACAGAAATACCTTTGTTTTTAAAATTTTGATTAAAAATTTTAAAAACTTCATTAGCTCTATTTTTACCATAAGCTGAAACAAAATAACGTCTTACAAAATCTAATTCTTTTTGAGATACCTTTCCGTCAGCTTTGATAACTAGTGAGGCTAGAGCTAATAAATTAATTTCAAAATCTCTGTTTGAAATCTTTACTGATCTAGGTGATAAAAAAGATCCAATAAAAAATCCTATTAAAGCTCCAGGCAGCCTAAATATTGTGTATCCAAAAAAAGCAAATAACCATTTATACATTCACAAAATTTCAGTCAAATTTACAAATGTCTACTTAATTAAATAAGGAGTTTTTAATCATTGTTTATTATATTTGCAAAAACAAAAATTTAACTTATGTATCCAGCTGAATTAGTCAAGCCAATGAGAGAAGATTTAACATCTGTTGGCTTTATTGAACTGAAAGATTCCAACGATGTTAACACCAATCTGCCTAATAGTACAACAGCTGTTATAATCGTTAATTCAGTCTGCGGTTGTGCCGCTGCCAATGCTCGTCCTGGCGTAAAAAATTCATTAAATAATGAAAAAACACCAGAAAAATTGTTTACCGTTTTTGCTGGCGTGGATAAAGAAGCAACCGATGCTGCAAGAAATCTGATGATTCCATTCCCGCCATCATCACCATGTATTGCATTATTTAAAGATGGAGAGCTAGTTCATATGCTTGAAAGACATCATATTGAAGGGAGATCTGCTGAAGTAATTAGTGAAAACTTAAAACAAGCGTATAACCAATTTTGTTAACTTTCTAAAGGAAAATTGATTGTAAAGGTTGTGCCTTTGTCAAGTTTAGTATCAAAATCAATCTTGCCATTATAAGACATAACAAGATTTTTAACCATTCCTAAGCCTAGCCCCATTCCTCCAGATTTTGTAGTAAAATTTGGTTCGAAAATATTTGAAATAATTTCATCAGGAATTCCATGACCATTATCTTTTACTTTTATTTCGACAGTATCTTTTCTTTTCTTAATATGAACTTTAATTTCTGGATTGGAAACATTTTGACAAGCCTGAACTGAATTTTTAATTAGATTGGTAATAATTCGGACAATTTGTGGCTTATCAATTTCAACAATTATGGTTTGCTCGTCAGATTTGAAAGAAATATTTTCTTCTTTAAAAATCTCTAAGGCTAATTTAATTGCAACTACAATATTTGTCTTTTCTCCTTTTTGAATGGGCATCTCAGAAAAATTTGAAAAAGCAGAAGCTATTGAGCTCATTGTATCTATCTGTTGAATTATAGTTTGAGTGAATTCCTGAACCTTATCTTCATTTGCTTTGTCATTTTCTTTAAAATTTCTTTCAAAGCTTTGGACACTTAGTTTCATTGGAGTTAAAGGATTCTTTATTTCGTGCGCTACTTGTTTAGCCATTTGTCTCCATGCTTGCTCTTTGTTAGACTGAGATAATTCTTTAACATTTTTATCAAGCATTTCTACCATGTTATTATATGAATCAACCAAACTATTGACTTCTTTACTTCTTGCTTTAATTTTAATTTTAGAATTTCTTTTGTCTAACCTAGTCTGTTTCATTTTTAAAGCAATTTCTGAAATTGCTTTAGTCATATACTGTGAAATGAAATATGATATTATGATGGATAAGATTAGTAAAAAAAAGTAAACCTCTCCTAGAATAATTAGAAATGATTCTAGTTCGTAAGAATTTAAGTTGTCGTCATCATAATATGGAAGATTAAGAATCCATAGAGGGTTAAAATTATCATCTAAAATAAGGGAATATGATGACCTATATTGGATATCATTTTTTTGAGTAATTTCTATTATTTTGGAATCCTTTTGTTCTAAAATTTTAGAAAGAAGCTCTTTGCCAATAATATTAATTTCGTTTTTTGGAAGTGTGGAATTAATTAGCGATCCACCTAAATTGTACAAACTAAACTTTACACTTTGAACATCTGAAACCTCATATATTTTTTCGGCTAAAATAGAATCGAATTCTTCTATTTTCTTTTTATCTCCAGCTTCATTGGAAAAATAAGCTATACTTCTTTGAATTTGAGCTTCTTTTCTTTCTAATCTCTTTGAATGATATTTGTCTGACTGTGTTTTAAACTGTGGTATTGTAATTAGAGAAATTAATATGAATGTGGCAACTACAATAACTGTCATTGCTAAAAAAATTCTAGCCCTTAAAGACAGGTTTGTTTCAAAATTTAAAAATTTTTTCAATTCCTTATTCTCTTGTAAAGTTTAATTAAAACTAAAATCAATATTATAAATATTATAGTTCCAGCTGTAAATTTAGTCCAGTTTACAGTATTTTTTAAAACTACTAAAAAAACAACCGACACGAGAATCACACTTGTTACTTCATTCCAAATTCGCATAAAATTTGAGGAGTATTTTACAACACCTAACTGTAATTCTTTAAATATAAAGTGTGTTTTAATGTGATATAAAATAAGACCTAATACAAAAATCAATTTTGCAATCATCCAGTTTTCATATAACCAACTTGGAACTAAAATCAATAACCACGTTCCAAACAATAACGCGAGAATTGCAGATGGCCAAGAAATTATAAACCAAAGCCTATTCATCATAATTGAAAGTTGATTAGTTAGAATTTCCTTTTCAGATTCTTTCTTTTCAGAGGCTTCAATATAATATATAAACAGCCTTGGAATATAAAATAATCCAGCAAACCACGTAACTACAAAAATTATATGTAAAGATTTAATTATATTATAGTATTCCAAAATAATTTTTTAATTAAGATTTGCCCACTCATCTATCCATCTACTTAAAGTTTTTACCCATTCTTTGTCATCATTTAAACATGGAACCACATGAAATTCCTCTCCTCCTTTTTCAATAAAATCTTCTTTAGCCTCCATAGCAATTTCTTCCAAAGTTTCTAAACAGTCTGAAACGAAAGCAGGAGTAACTATAGCCATTTTTTTTGTTCCTGTTTCAGCAAAATTTTCAACTACCTTATCAGTGTATGGTTTTAACCAAGGTTGACCAGCCAATCTTGATTGAAAGGAACTAGAATAAGAACCCTCACTAAGTTCTAAATAATCAGCAACTTGCCTTGTTGTTTCATAACATTGGTGTCGATAACAATATTTATGAGCTGAAGATTTAGTCTGACAACAGCTTTGATCAATTTTACAATGAGATTTTGTAATATCCGTTTTTCTTATATGTCTTTCAGGAATACCATGGTAAGAGAAAAGAATATGATCCCATTCTTTACCATTTAAATAGCTTTGAATCGAATTTGATAAAACCCTTATGTAATCTTTATGATTGTAAAAGGCTGGTAAGTTCGTAAAGTGAACATCTGGGAAAAATTCATTTTTTATTTTATCAGCTAAAACTAATATAGTTTCAGTAGATGCCATAGCGTGTTGAGGATAAAGCGGAATGAGTAAAATTTCTGTAACGCCTTGATCCACTAATTCTTGAATTCCAGATTTTATTGAAGGATTTCCATATCGCATTGAAAGTGCTACAGGAATAGAAGTGATGTTTTTTACTTTTTCCAATAGTCTGTAAGACAATACTATCAATGGGGAACCTTCATCCCACCATATTTTTTTATAAGCTTTGGCTGATTTTTTGGGTCTAAAATTTAAAATTATTCCTTTTACAAGAAGAGTCCTAAGCCATAAAGGTTCATCAATGACTCTTTCGTCCATTAAAAATTCTTTTAAATATTTTTTTACATCCTTAACCTCAGTACTGTCTGGTGATCCTAAATTAACTAATAAAGCTCCTTTCATTTTTAAAATTAAATTGACATTAAATATTTTTTTGGTGTGGTTCCGAACTTTTTCTTAAAAGCGTTTATAAAATGTGTAGCTGTACTATATCCGATTTTGAGCGCAACTTCGTTTACATTGTATTTTCCAGATGACAATAGCCTTTTTGAGACCTGCATTTTATAGTCCAATAAAAAAGAAAAAACTGAAGATCCGTAAACTTGTTTAAAACCTTGTTTCAACTTTTTTAAACTAATATCAACCTCTTTTGCAAGTTCTACTAAAGTTGGAGGTTCAATCATTCTTGAAATTATTATTTCTTTAGCAAGTTTTATTTTCTTTATGTTATTGTCATCTGCTAAGAAAGGACATTGTTCTATGTCCATTTCTTTATCTTTACTAAAATACAAACTCATCAGTTCAAAAACTTTTCCTCTTAGATATAGAGTGTACATTGTAAGGTCCATCGACTGTTGATACATTTGATTTAGAACAATAGCAATCATTGGGCCAATTTTTTTTTCTTTATATAACTTGTTTCCAGCATTTTCATTATTTAAAAAAGAAATCTGATCAGCTTCACTTGAGAATAAACTATGAAATTTTTTTATCGAAATTAAAATTGAAAGTACTTGACTTTCTGAATTTAAAACTAAGTTAATAGGTAATTCTTTATGTGGATTATATAATAAAATAGAGTTTTCGTTCTCAACGTTAAAAACATAAGATCCCTCGTTAAACAAAAAATTAGAAAACCCTTTTAAACAAAAATGGAATTGAATATAGTCCTTGCCTATGTTATAATTAAAATTTTCTTCATGCTCACTTTCGTTAGTATGCTTAAGTAAAATAAGACCCTCATCAACCCTAAAACTTTCACTAGTACCTTTTGCGATATTTTTTAAATTCATTTTAAAAAAAATTTTAATTTAGAATCGTTCTAAATTGTGAATAATCTATTTTAATTTCTACTCTGTAAAAGTATAAAATTTAATAGTATTTTAACAACACTTTTTATTAAAAAACTTATATAGTTATTAATTGAACTTTAAGAGTTATTTTTTGAAAAAGTCTAATAGTATTTTTACAGCTGTAAAAAAGATTATTTGAAAGCTCCTTTTTTTATCGTTATAGGCATAAGCTATAAAGATGCTGACACTTCTACAAGAGGTAAATTTAGCTTGAGCTCATCTTCTTCTGAAAGGCTTATTAAACATTCTATTAAAATAGGCTTAAATAATCTTGTAGTAAACTCTACATGTAACAGAGTTGAAATTTATTCGTCCTGCAAAGACCCTAACCTGCTTATTGACTTGCTTTGCGAATATTCTGGGGGGACAGTCCAAGAGTTTAAAAACTATGGATACACCATTAAAGGAGAAAAAGCTGTCGAACACATTTTTAATGTTGGAACTGGCTTAGACAGTCAGATTTTAGGAGATTTTGAAATTATTGCTCAACTTAATAATAGTTTTTTAAGATCCAAAAAATTAGGCGCTATTGACCCTTCCTTTGATAGACTTTTTAACATGGTGAAGCACTGTAGTAAAAGAATAAAAAACGAAACCAACCTGTCATCAGGAGCAACCTCTGTTTCTTATGCTGCCGTAAGATATATTCTAGATAATATACCAAACTTAAAATTTAAAAAAATTCTTTTGTTTGGAGCGGGAAAAATAGGGAGAAACACATGTGAAAATTTAGTAAAACACACCTCAAATAAACATATAACATTGATAAATAGATCTGAGGATAAAGCTAAGCTTGTCGGCGGTAAGTTTGAAGTTTTAGTTGAAAATATTGAAAATCTAAACACTGAAATTTCAAATTCAGACATTCTTATTGTAGCAACCTCGGCAGAAAAACCTACTGTAACAAAAGAAATGGTTCCCAAAGCTAAAACTCTTACGATTTTAGACTTATCCGTTCCAAAAAATGTAGATGAAGATTTATCTGATTTTGAAAATGTAGATTTGCTAGACCTGGATTACTTGTCAACTGTTACAAACACTAACCTAGAAAACAGAAAAAAATTCATTCCTGATGCTAAAAAAATAATAAAAGAAATTATTGAAGACTTTTATCTATGGATTGATACTCGAAAATTTGCGCCAACAGTTAATGCTTTAAAAATAAAGCTTAAAAAAATTCAACAAAATAAAATTGACCTTCTGAAAAAAAGAACATCTTCATTTGATGATAATAGTGTGAAAGAAGTGTCTGAGCATCTAATACAAAAAATTACAAATCAAGTTGCCAATCATTTGAGGGATAGCGATGATTTTGAGGAAGAATTGGAATCTATAAAAACAATTTTTCAATTGAATCAAAATGATTACTAAAGTAAAAATAGGCACCCGGGATAGTGAACTAGCAATTTGGCAAGCCAACTTTTCAAAAAAAAAACTTCAGGATTTAGGAATAAATTCCGAAATAGTAAAAATTAAATCTGAAGGTGATTTAAATCAAATTACTCCTTTATATGATTTTGGTGTAAGTGGAGTGTTTACCAAAAGTTTAGATCAAGCCTTATTAAACGATAAAATTGATATTGCAGTTCACAGCCTAAAAGATGTTCCAATTAATCTAGCCAAAGGACTAGAAATCCCATGTGTTTTTCAAAGAGCAAACCCCTATGATGTTCTTGTTTTGAAAAAAAGAAATTTAGACTTTAATTCTCCTTTAACAATAGCAACAAGCAGTATTAGAAGAAAAACACAGTGGCTAAACAAATATCCAAATCACAATATTGTTTCGCTACGTGGAAACGTTGGCACCAGAATGAAAAAGTTAAAGAACAATAACTGGGATGGTGCAATATTCGCTAAAGCTGGTTTGGACAGGTTATCAATAGACCCCGAAAATAAAACAATTCTTAACTGGATGATTCCTTCTGCTGCTCAAGGAACTGTCGCCGTAGCATCCAAAGAGAATAACTTAGAGTTAAATAAAATCTTAAAATCTATTTCCTGCCAAAACACTTTTCATTGTGTCGACCAGGAAAGAAAATTTTTAAAGCTAATGGATGGAGGATGCTCAATGCCAATATCATCATTTGCATGCATTGAAGAAAAAAAACTAAACTTTAAAGTTGGATTGACCTGCATTGAAGGCAAAGATTCAATTACTGCAAATGAATATTATGAAATTGAAGATGCTAATGCTTACAAAAAAATATACGACTTATTAATGTCTAAAGGTGGAAAAGAAATCCTTTACAAACTCAAAAAAAGTAATGGAAAAAATTAGAATTCTTTCTACTAAAAGTTTAGAAAATAATCTTAAAAATCTGTTTAATAAAAAACAGTTTGATTTGCATGAACATGATTTTATTACCATAGATTTTACAAATTTTGATCTTCCTCAACATTTTCAAAGCTGGATTTTTAGTAGTAAAAATTCAGTTGAATCTGTTTTTTCAAAAAAAATTAGCCCAAAAACTTTATTTAACAAAATATATTGTGTTGGAGAAAACACAAAATCCCTAATTGAAAAGTATGGTCAAAAAGTAAATAAAATGTGTCATAACTCATCAGAGTTATCAAACCATATTTTAAAACATTCCAGTAAAGAAAAATTTCTGTTTTGCAGAGGAAACATACAAAATCAAAGTTTCACAAATTTTTTTAAACAAAAAAACATTGACTTAAATGAGCTCGTTGTATACATGAATAAGTCAAACCCAAAAAAGTTAAAAGAAAAATTTGAAGCAATTATGTTTTTTAGTCCTAGCGGTATAAAAAGTTTTCTTGAAAAAAATAGTCTTGGAAATTCAATTTGTGTTTGTATTGGTCAAACCACAGCTGAATTTGCAGAAAAACACACCTCAAAAGTGATTTACTGCAACACCCCCTCAATAAAAAATGTAATAAATAAGACAATAAAATTATTTAACAATGAACAGTATTAATGAAACTCCTCTGTTTTTAAAAGCTTTAAATGGAGAAAAAGTAGATAGACCTCCAGTCTGGATAATGAGACAAGCAGGAAGATATTTGCCTGATTTTATGACATTAAAAAATAAGTATGATTTCTTTACTAGATGTCAAACTCCTGAACTGGCTACAGAAATCACATTAATGCCAATAAAACAAATTGGGTTAGATGCCGCTATTATATTTAGTGATATTCTAGTAATTCCACAAGCCATGGGTGTAAACGTTGAAATGAAAAATAATTTTGGGCCATATATTGAATTCCCTGTTAGAAACGAAACTGATGTTATAAACCTAAATATTTCAAATGTTGAAGAAAAATTAAATTATGTTTTTGATGCAGTTAAAATGACAAAAAAAGAACTTCCAGAAAATATCCCTTTAATTGGGTTTGCTGGATCTCCATGGACTATTTTATGTTACATGGTTCAAGGAAGCGGTTCAAAAACATTTGACATTGCTAAAAGTTTTTGTTTTAAAAATCCTAAACTTGCCCACACTTTATTAAATAAAATTACATCTATAACCATTGATTATTTAAAAAGAAAAATAGATTCTGGAGTCGACGCAGTACAAATTTTCGATTCATGGGGAGGAGTTCTTTCACATAGTGATTATAATGAATTTTCTTATCCCTATATAAAACAGATTAACGATGCATTAAAAGTTTTAAAGCCTGTTATAATATATCCCAAAGGATGTTGGCACGCAATAAATTCTTACTCAAAAATTGGAGCTTCTGGATTAGGAATTGATTGGTCTTGTTCAGCAAGAAATGCACGTTATTTGTCTGGAAATAATATCACGCTTCAAGGAAACATGGATCCGAGTAGACTTTTTTCTCCAAAAAACGAATTGATTAAACTGACAAAAGAAATGTTAAATGAATTTGGAAAGGAAAAATACATAGCTAATTTAGGCCATGGTATTTTACCCAACACACCAGTCGATAATGTTAAGGTTTTTGTAGATACAATTAAAAATTATTCTTAAAATGATAAAAAAAGATTTCTCAAATTTTATCGATAAACTTCAAAAAGATATTGTTACGTCTTTAGAAAAAATTGATGGAAAAGAGAAGTTTAAATGTGACCATTGGACTAGAGAAAAGGGGGGAGGAGGGCTCACTATGGTTATTGAAAATGGAAATGTTTTTGAAAAAGGCGGGGTAAATGTTTCTAAAGTTTATGGTCAGCTCCCTGAATCAATATCAAAAATGTTGAAAGTAAATAACTCTGATTTTTTTGCTTGTGGAATTAGTATAGTAATTCACCCAAAAAACCCCATGGTCCCTACATTTCATGCCAATTTAAGATATTTCGAATTGTATGAAAAAGGCACTTTAACAGATAGTTGGTTTGGAGGAGGCCTTGATCTAACCCCTTATTATTTATATGAATCCGATATAGTTCATTTTCATAATTCTTGTAAAAAAGTTTGTGATCAATTTAATCCGAATTTCTATAAGACATATAAAAATAAATGTGACGAATACTTTTGGAATGATCATCGAAACGAAGCTAGAGGAGTTGGAGGTTTGTTTTTTGACTATTGTAGAGAAAACAAAAATATGAGCTCCAATAATTGGTTTTCTTTTATTAAAGAAATAGGAGAGTGTATAAAAAATTCTTATTTACCGATTGTAAAAAAGAGAAAAGACACTGTCTATAACAATGAAAATGTTAAGTGGCAAAATATTCGAAGAGGAAGATATGTTGAATTCAATCTTTTACATGATAAAGGAACTCTGTTTGGTCTGAAAACTAAAGGTAGAATTGAAAGTATTTTAATAAGTATGCCTCCAATAGTAAGATGGGTTTATGATTACACCCCAAAAAATGGAAGTCAGGAAGAAGAACTAATAAAAATTTTAAAATCCCCGAAAAACTGGGTTTAAATCGCAAAATATGTATCCATTAAATAGAAATAGAAGACTTAGATCAAAAGAATCTTTAAGAAACTTAATTCGCGAGTCAACAATTCATCCACACGATTTTATCGCTCCGCTTTTTTTAGTTGAAGGAAAAAATATTAAAGAGGAAATCTCTTCAATGCCAGACTATTACAGATTTAGCTTAGATAATATTGAAAGAGAAGTAAAATATCTTTGGGAATTAGGAATTCAAGCGGTTCTTTTATTTACAAAGATCCCAGAAAACTTAAAGGATAACACTGGAGCAGAAGCTTTGAACAAAGATGGATTGATGCAAAGGGGTATAAAAGAAATTAGGAATAGTGTCCCTGAAATTACGATAATGACTGATGTTGCTTTAGACCCTTATTCAAATTATGGTCATGACGGAATTGTTGAAAATAACGAAATATTAAACGATAAAACAAATGAAATTTTGTCCAAGATGGCATTGTCTCATGCCATGGCTGGAGCAGACGTAATTGCTCCTAGTGATATGATGGATGGAAGAGTATTATCTATAAGAAACATTCTTGAAAAAAACGGGTTTCATAATACTGCAATCATGAGCTACACAGCAAAATATGCCTCAAGTTTTTACGGCCCCTTCCGTGAAGCTTTAGACTCAAAGCCAGGTTTTGGAGATAAAAAAACTTATCAAATGGATTTTTGCAATAGGTTTGATGCTGTAAGTGAAGCAAAACTAGACATCAATGAAGGAGCTGATATTATAATGGTAAAACCAGGAATCTCTTACCTTGACATTGTGAGAGATCTAAAAAACACAATTGATTCACCAATAGCAATTTATCAAGTAAGTGGCGAATACTCAATGTTAAAAGCTGCAAGTAAACAAGGATGGTTAGATCACGATAAAGTTATGATGGAACAGCTTATCTCAATGAAAAGAGCTGGTGCAAGTATGATAGCCTCATACTTTGCAAAAGATGCAATAAAGTTAATCTCTTAAATTTTGATACTTTAGCTAATATGAAAAACAGAAAAAGTTTCATATTATTCTTTTGCGTTACTTTTTTTGCATTTATTTTTAAATCAGATTTAATATATTTTTCAGAGCTAGTTTCTACTATTACTAAAATTAAGAGAACTAAAGCAGACATTACCGATTACCTTTATTTTGAAAATATTGAAATCAAAAAAAGTAAAACACCTCAACCGTGGCCTATTCATACAAATTACAATAAAACAGAAACAACAGATGTTTTAAAAAATCTTCATTCCGAACTCGGAACTGTGGCTTTTATAATAATTAAAAACGATTCCATTTGGCATGAAAAATATTATAATGGATACAGTATGAATTCACACAGTAATTCTTTCTCAATGGCAAAGAGTATCGTCTCCGCTGTTATGGGCAAGGCTATTGAAAAAGGATTTTTTAAATCAATTGACGATAAAGTCAGTGACTACATTGATGGTTACGATTCTGAATTTTCTTCAGAACTTACAATTGGGGATTTATCAAGTATGTCCTCAGGAATGGACTGGAACGAGAGTTATACAAATATTTTTGGTGTCACAGCTCGATCCTATATAACAAGTGAACTGAACGAACTAATAAAATCTAGAGAAATTTTAGAACACCCAGGGAAAAGTTTTAAATACTACAGTAGCAACACTCAACTTCTTTCAATGACAATTGAAAAAGCGACCAACAAGAAAATTTCAACGTTGGTTAAAGATTGGTTTTTAGATCCGCTTGGATTTGAAAATAATGTGTTTTGGCAAACAGACGGAAAGAAAAATAATACAATTAAAGCATATTGTTGTTTTAATTCAAACGCCAGAGATTTTGCAAGATTTGGAAAGCTTTACAAAGACTTTGGAAAATGGAACGTAAATCAAGTGCTTGATTCAGCTTTTGTTGCAAAATCAATTAGACCGAGGTTTGAAAAAAGTCCTGAATATGGCTTTGGATTTTGGCTTGGTGAGATTGATGGAAACAAATTTTTTGCAATGAGGGGTATTTTGGGACAGTATGTTATTGTTATTCCAGAAAAAAATATAATCATTACAAGACTTGGAGAAAGAAACAATGAAAAAGATAATAACAGACCAAAAGACTTTGATATCTATTTTAAAGAGGCCCTTAAAATGCTCGAAACTAAAGTTTGATTAATGAAAGCGAAAAAAGTTTTATCCGTTAAAAATTATTCTTTAAAAATTGATGATAAAAATGTTTTATCTAACATTTCTTTTGAACTAAGAAAAGGTGAAATTTTAGGAGTTGTTGGAGAGTCTGGTAGCGGCAAGTCTTTAACAGCACTTTCTATTTTAAAACTTTTAAATATTCAAAACTTACAAAGTGATGGAGAAATTTTTTTTAACGGCAATTCCCTAAGTCAACTTGAAGAATCCAAAATAAAAAAAATTAGAGGAAAAGAAATTTCTATAATTTTTCAGGAACCAATGAGTTCTCTTAATCCAAGTATGAAATGTGGTCATCAAATCTCAGAAATTATTTTAAATCATGAAAAAATAAACTCGGCTTCTTCAAAAATAAAATCACTTGAATTAATTAGCAAGGTTAAATTAAGCAACCCAAACAAAATTTATGAAAAGTATCCGCACGAATTGAGCGGAGGACAGCAACAAAGAATAATGATAGCAATTGCAATAGCATGTAAACCAAAATTACTTATTGCTGACGAACCAACCACATCTCTTGACAGTATAGTAAAAAAAGGAATTCTTGAACTTATAAAATCTTTACAATCTGAATTTAGGATGAGTGTAATTTTTATATCTCACGATTTAAATCTTATATCAAATTTTGTAGACAATATTCTTATTTTAAAAAACGGAAAAATAGTAGAGAAAGGCAATGTTAGCAGCATTTTTAAATCTCCAAAAAATGAATACACACTTAAACTTTTAAACTCTACTCCTCCCAAAAAAAACAGACCTCACAGATTATTAACCTCAAATTCAATAACAAGCAAACTAATATCAGCCAAACAAAGAAAAGAAAATCATAAAATAATTTATGATCAAAGTCCAATACTTGAAATAAAAAACATCTCCGTTTCTTACGAAAAAACAACTATCTTAAATAATATTTCTTTTGAATTATTTAAAGGTGAAGTTTTAGGGATTGTTGGTGAATCAGGGTCAGGAAAATCAACAATAGCAAAATGTATTCTTGATCTTATACCATTGAAGGATGGTAAAATAACTTTCAAAGGTGAAAATATTTTTAACATTAAAGATTCCGTTTTTAGAAAAAAATTACAACTTATATTTCAAGATCCTTACTCCTCATTAAATCCTGAAATGTCCATTGGAGACAGTATTGTTGAACCAATGATTGTCCACAAAATTTTTTCAACTAGAGAAGAAATGAGACTTAAAGCTTTGACTTTATTGGACCAAGTAGGTCTTTCTGAAAGTGATTTTTATAAATTTCCTGACGAATTTTCTGGCGGACAGAGACAGAGAATAGTTATTGCAAGAGCATTGGTTTTAAACCCTGAAATTATAGTATGTGACGAATCTGTTTCTGCTTTAGATGTTTCTATTCAAGCTGAAATTTTAAACTTACTTAACGATTTAAAAGAGATACATAAATTCACTTATATTTTTATATCACATGATATGTCAGTTGTCAAATATTTTACTGATAGAGTTATAGTTCTGAATAAAGGCAACATTATAGAGCTAAATGAAACAGATGCTTTGTTTAAGTTTCCGAAAAAAGATTACACTAAAGCGTTGTTAAAAGCAAGCAATTTTTAAATGGAATTAAGCTTAATATATAAATGGGTTTTACAACTTCATTCCCTTTGGTCTATTCTAACTTTATCTCTTTTGATATACACAACTCTAAGATTTTTTTATAAACTGTCAAAAAATAAAATATTCACTCCTCTTGATTTAAGAATCGCTTTGTTTGCTTTGATTTTTTCTTCTTTTCAATTTACAATTGGGTTTGTTTTATATTTTATGTCTCCCAATTTGAATCAATGGGAAACCCCCATAAATGAAATTTTTAACAATGAAATTTATTTGTTCAATTTAATTACATCTCCAATTCTTAACATATTTGGCATTTTAGCTATAACTATTGGATGGTCTCTATTTAAAAAAGCAAAAACCAATAAGAAAAGGTTTTTAAGAATCTCGTTTTTTTATATGATTGGCTCCCTCTCTTTTTTTATTATATTTTACGAAAATTACATATAAAAAAACACTCTCTTTTTTTTAAAGAGAGTGTTAAAACCAAACTATTAATAACTATTGAATTTTATCATGATAAATTTAATTTTAAATTAGGTAGCAGATTCACAAAATTTTGTTAATCTTTATAAAATGAATTTAAAATATGGTGTTCTTGGAGGCGGAAGTTGGGGTACTGCGATTGTAAAAATGCTGTGTGAAAACAATGATTCGATAAATTGGTACGTAAGAAGTGACGAGGATGTATCATTTTTAAAAGAGAAAGGGAAAAATCCAAAATATTTACGTTCAGTCAACCTCCAAAATAAAAAACTTAATATAAGCTCGTCAATTACAAAAATTTCTGAAGAGTCAGATTTAATAATAATAGCAATCCCATCGCCATTTGTCGATACAGAGTTAAAAAAAATTAAACATTTGCTTTCTGAAAAAATTATTTTCTCAGCACTTAAGGGCGTTGTTCCGACTTCTCATTTGATAGTAAGCGAACATTTAAATAAATTCTATAAAATACCTTTTTCTAATATTGGAATTCTTACAGGGCCTTGTCATGCAGAGGAAGTTGCATTAGAAAAGCTTTCCTATCTAACAATTGCATGCCAAAATCAAGAAATAGGCTTAAAGTTAAGATCTGATTTAAGCTCCAACTATATTTATGTCAAATATTCAAAAGATACTATGGGTGTTGAATATGCTGCTATGCTAAAGAATGTCTACGCCATTGTTGCGGGAATATGTCACGGTCTTGGTTATGGAGATAATTATCAAAGTGTTTTGATAAGCAGTTGTGTTAGAGAAATGAAAAAATTTGTTCAAAAAATTTACAATACAAAAAGAGATATTAACGACTCAGAATACCTTGGAGATTTACTTGTTACTTGTTATTCTTCTTTTAGTAGAAATAGAACCCTGGGAAATATGCTTGGAAAAGGCTATACCTTAAAATCTGCGATATCCGAAATGTCTATGATAGCTGAAGGGTATTATGCAACAAAAAATGCATATGAACTTATTGAAAAAAATATTTCTGAATTTAAAATAATTTCTTCTGCTTTTGAAATTTTATACAATAACAAAAACCCAAAAAAAATAATAAAAGAACTTAGTGTAAATTTAGATTGAATCTTTAAACTGATTGTTAAATCTAATATCATTATCATATAGAATTCTAATGTCTTCTATTTGATATAAGAGCATTGCAATACGTTCAATACCCATGCCAAATGCAAAGCCAGAATATTTGTTAGAATCAATTTTACAGTTGTCCAAAACATTAGGATCAACCATTCCACACCCCATTATTTCAAGCCAACCTGTTCCCTTGGTTATTCTATAATCTGTTTCAGAATTTAGTCCCCAGTAAATATCAACTTCGGCGCTTGGTTCAGTAAACGGAAAATAAGATGGTCTTAATCTTATTTTAGATTTTCCAAATAATTCTTTTGTAAAGAAAAGCAAGGTTTGCTTTAAATCAGCAAAAGAAACATTTTGATCAATATATAACCCCTCAATTTGATGAAAAAAACAATGAGAACGAGCAGAAATGTCTTCATTTCTATAAACTCTTCCTGGGGAAATTGTTCTAATTGGCGGGGCATTATTTTCCATGTGTCTTATCTGAACAGAGGAGGTATGAGTTCTAAGCAGCAAATCAGGATCTTTTTTTATAAAAAAAGTGTCTTGCATGTCTCTAGCGGGATGGTGTAAAGGTAAATTTAGAGCAGTAAAGTTGTGCCAATCATCTTCTATTTCTGGTCCTTCAGAAGTATTAAATCCAATTTTATAAAAAATGTCTATAATTTTATCTCTTATTATTGAAATTGGATGTCTAGAGCCTAGATCAATCATTTCAGCTGGCCTTGTTAAATCAATATTTTCTGAGCTATTAATAGATTTTTTTTTGACAGATTTTTTTAATTCCTCTAATTTATTGTTAGCTACTGATTTAAGCTTGTTAATTGCTTTTCCAAAATCTTTTTTTTTGGATACATCAACTTTTTTAAACTCAGAAAAATATTTATTTATATGTCCTTTTTTTCCGAAAAATTCTATTCTAAATTTTTCAATTTCACCACTATCTTGACTTGAAAAATCTAATACTTCTTTTACTTTACTTTCAATTTCTTCAATCATACATTAGTATCTACAGCTTCAAAAATACAGAATTTGATTTATTCAATGAGTTGTTTTTCAATAAAATAATTTATGATTGCTTCTTTCATTAAAACACTTTGTTCCCCAGGCTTTAAGTTTGGTAATTTGGATATAGTTTTATAGTGAGGCCAGCCTTCACTATCAACATACTCGAATTTATAATATCCTAAAGGCTCTAATAAACGACAAATGGCAATATGCATCAAATCAATTTTTTGATCTTTTGTAAATTTAATATCAGTTTTTCCAAGTTCTTGTAACCCTATTAAGAAAATTACACTCTCTAAATCTAGTTTTTCATCCGAACTAAATTTTTCAGACAAATAATCCAAAATCAAATTCCACTTTTCTTTTAAACCTTTCATTTAATCAATTGTATAATTTGGTGAAAACAATATACCTATATTTGCAAATAAAAAATTGAATTACGTTGATATTTTTATAGTTTGTTTAATCCTCTTGGGATTCTATAGAGGATTCTCAAAAGGTCTAATCATTGAACTTAGTTCTTTTATAGCAATTGTTTTAGGCGTTTACGGCTCTATAAAATTTTCAGAAATAACTTTAAATTTCATTAATAGTGCTTTTTCAAGTCAACTTGAGTCCATTGACGAAAGCTATTTAAAAATTTTCGCTTTTGCTTTCACTTTCATAATTATAATTATTTCAATATCTCTATTGGCTAGATTTTTGACGAAAATTATTAAAATATTACTGTTGGGATGGATCAATAAAGTATTAGGAGGTCTCTTTGGTTCATTAAAATATCTCGTTTTAATTTCATTTGTTGTAGTATTTTTTGATAATATCAACTCAGAGTTTTCAGTTGTTGAAACAAAAGAGGTCGAAAAAGTAATGCTTTTTAAACCGTTTTTAGAAG
>Ga0255783_10000928_pt1 | contig 32526 bp, 29 predicted proteins | sample 011ome_22_FD_179981 | JGI IMG/M metagenome (GOLD analysis project Ga0255783, IMG submission 179981) | Coastal salt marsh microbial communities from the Groves Creek Marsh, Skidaway Island, Georgia - 011507BT metaG (version 2) | ecosystem: Environmental > Aquatic > Marine > Intertidal zone >... | reverse complement strand
AATCTTTTTCTTAAACCTTTATGCTTACTTGAATCTCTCAATATTATCTAAAATAATAAATAAGAATTGTATTTTTGAAAAAAAATATAATGATAAATACTGGAGTTATTGGTATAGGACATTTAGGATCAATCCATTTGAAACTTTTAAAAGAATCAAAGGATTTTAACGTTATTGGATGTTATGATAAAGACAAATCAAAAAAATCTAATACAGACCCTGAAATTAACTTTTTCACTGATAGTGATAAGTTAATTTTGGAATGTGATGCTGTTTTTATATGTTCTATCACCCCCTCACATTTTGAAATAGCAGAAAAATGTCTAAAACTTGGAAAACATGTTTTTGTAGAAAAACCGATAACAACTACAGTTAAAGAAGCTAAAACATTAGTAAGTCTTGCAAAAGAAAATAATCTAATTGGTCAAGTTGGTCACGTGGAAAGATTTAATCCCGCAATAACCTCAGTAATGTCAAGTATTGATAATCCAAAATTTATTGAATGTCATAGGCTTGCAGAATTTAATCCCAGAGGTAACGATGTTTCTGTCGTTTTGGACTTGATGATTCATGACATCGATATTGTGTTAAAAGTTGTAAAATCAGAAGTAATTGATGTTAAAGCAAATGGAGTTAGCGTAATCAGTAAAACACCTGACATTACTAATGCTAGAGTTGAATTTAAGAATGGTTGTGTAGCTAATTTTACAGCAAGTAGAATTTCACTAAAAAATATGAGAAAATCAAGATTCTTCCAAAAGGATGCATACATTTCAGTTGATTTCTTAGAAAAGAAAAGTGAAATAGTTAAAATCTCTAATTATAATAAAAATGATAACTACGCCATGATAGTCGAAAATGCTGAAGGTGAAAAAAAGCAAATTTATTATTCAAATCCAGAAACAAAATCCGTCAATGCAATTGTAGAGGAACACAAGAATTTTGCAAAATCTATAAAAAACAACCTTAATCCGAAAGTATCTTTTTCAGATGGGCTTAGTTCTTTGAAACTTGCAACACAAATAATTGATAAGACAAATGAAGATAGGCAATAATTTAAGGTCTATAATTGACAATATTCCTAAAAAAGTTTCTCTTGTTGCTGTAAGCAAAACAAAACCTATTGAGTTAATAAAAAATGCTTACAATTGTGGACAACGCGACTTTGGTGAGAATAAGGTACAAGAGCTAGTTAATAAATTTGAACTCTTACCAAAAGATATTAAATGGCACATGATCGGTCATCTTCAAAGAAATAAAGTTAAATATATAGCTCCATTTGTTTACTTAATTCACAGTGTTGACAGTGTTAGATTGCTCAATGAAATTAATAAACAAGGTGAGAAAAATAATAAAACTATTAGTGTACTTCTTCAAATAGATATTTCTGACGATAATACTAAGTTTGGTTTTAGTTTTAATGAAATCGATACCTTACTGAATTCTGATTTAATAAATGAATTAAATAATGTAAAAATTGAAGGCCTTATGGGAATGGCTAGTTTTACTTTAAACGAAGAAACTATAAAAAATGAATTTACTTCATTAAAAAATTTATACCATAACTATAAAAAAAAATTAAACTTTAAGATCCTATCGATGGGGATGAGTGGTGATTATAAAATTGCTATTGAATGTGGCAGCAATTTAATTAGACTTGGAAGTAGTATTTTTGGCAACCGATAAATCGTATAAGAATTTGTATTCAATAATAGACGTCGAAACAACAGGGGGAAAATATAATCAAGAAGGGATCACCGAAATTGCAATTTATAAATTTGATGGTGAAAAAATCATAGATCAATTTATAAGTTTGATTAATCCAGAAATTCCGATTCAACCTTATGTACAGCAATTGACTGGAATTAATGATAAAATGTTGATTAATGCTCCTAAATTTTTTCAAATTGCAAAGAGAATTCTTGAAATAACAGAAGATTCAATTTTAGTAGCTCACAACTCTTCTTTTGATTATAGGATGATAAAAATTGAATTTGAAAGATTAGGTTACGATTTTAATATACCACAACTCTGCACAGTCAAATTATCTAAAAAATTAATTCCAGATTTAGAATCTTATAAATTAGGAAACTTAGTTAAAAATTTAGGTATTCCAATTTCTAATCGACATAGAGCTTCTGGAGATGCACTTGCTACTGTTGAACTTTTTAAGCTTTTGCTTTCTAAAGATTTAGATAAAGAGATATTAAGTAAATCAATAATAAACAAAGAAAAAAAAATAGTAAATAAATGGCAAAAGCTTATTCAAGGTCTTACTAATGAAATAGGCATATATTATTTTTATGATAATAATGGTAAAATAATATATATTGGTAAAAGTAAAAATATAAAGAATAGGGTTAGTCAACATTTTACTGGGAAATCAACTAAATCATTAAATATTCAATTAGAAATTGATGATTTGTCCTCAGAAAGAACTGGAAATGAACTGATTGCTATTTTAAAAGAAAATGAAGAAATTAAAAAACATAAACCCAAATTTAATAGACTCTTAAAAAAATCCGTTAAAAAATTTGGATTAGAAATTTGCGAAGATAATTTCAGAAATAAATTTTTGAGAATAGTTCATTTTAATGAATTTGAAGATTATATTGAAACCTTTTCCTCATTAAAAGTTGCAAATAAAAGACTTGAATCGATTAAAAATATTTATGGAATAACAGAAAATAACCTAAAAAATAATGTTCAAATTGATTTATTTGTAAAGGACAATAGTTTCAAATATCCCAATATGTTAATTATTGACAAAGGAAGAACAGGATATGAAAAAAGTGTTATTTTAATAAAGGATAATATATATATTGGATATGGGTATTTTAATTTAAATCACCAAATTAACAATATAGAAATTCTAGAATCTCTGATAGTTAAAAGTGAATACACAGATAACTCAAAAGAATTAATATTAAAACATTTTCGAAAAAAAAGTTGTGAAAAAATAATTAATCTTGATTTTAAAAATTGAAAAAGCTTATCACTATTTCTGGACCAACAGCATCAGGAAAAACTGATTTAAGCATTAAATTAGCTTCATACTTAGAATGTTCAATTATATCCTGCGACTCAAGACAGTTTTATAAAGAAATGTCTATAGGAACTGCTGTTCCAACAAAAGCGGAATTATCCAGAATAAAACATTATTGTATCCAGCACAAATCAATTTTTGATACTTATACAGTTGGTGATTTTAGACATGAAACTCTTTTATTATTAAAGAAATTATTTCAAAATAACGATTATGTTATTATTACAGGTGGATCTGGATTGTATATGGATTCTATTGTTAAAGGAATAGATTTTTTTCCTGAAATAAATAAAAATGTTCGAGAAGAACTTAACTATAATTTTAATATAAAAGGTGTTACATATTTACAAGAACAATTAAGTAGACTAGATCCAATTTATTTTTCAACTGTTGATGTAAACAACCAAAGAAGGTTAATTAGAGCATTAGAAGTGTGTATTAGTTCAGGAAAACCTTACTCTTCTTTTCTTAACAAAAGAAAGAATGATTATGATTTTAATATTGAAAGTTTTGCAATAAGAACTAACAGAGATGTTCTTTATAAAAGAATTAATGCTAGAGTAGATAAAATGATTGAAGCAGGTCTGATTGATGAAGTAAAAAAATTATTTAAACATAAAAACTTAAATCCATTAAATACCGTTGGTTATAAAGAAATTTTTGAGTTTATTGAAAAAAAAGTTTCTTTAGAACAATCCATAGAAAAAATAAAACAAAATACAAGAAGGTATGCCAAAAGACAGATAACATGGCTAAAAAACAAAGATTATAAATGGATTGATAGTGATATAGATCTTGAGGAGTTTATTAAAATGATTAACTCAAATAACTAACCACATTAGTATTGATTCTATTTTTAATTTCAGATAGATCAACCTTAACAAATTTTTCTCCTGTTATTTGTTCATAAAGTTCAATATATCTTTCTGAAATAGTTGAAATATATTGATCTGTCATTTCCGGGATTTTTTGACCTTCTTTTCCTTGAAATCCATTACTAATCAACCACTGCCTAACAAATTCTTTTGACAACTGTTTTTGGGGAAGACTAGAATTTTGTAATTCAACGTAAGTATCCTTATAGAAATACCTCGAGGAATCAGGTGTATGAATTTCATCAATTAAAACTATTTCACCTTTTGAATTTTTACCGAATTCATATTTTGTATCCACTAAAATTAAGCCTCTCTCATTAGCGATTTTAGAGCCTTCCTTAAATAATTCTCTAGTATACATTTCTAATTTTATATAATCTGACTCACTAACAATATTTTTAGAAATAATCTCTTCTCTAGAGATATCTTCATCATGAGCTCCATTGTCAGCTTTTGTTGTTGGAGTTATTATTGGTGTATGAAACTTGTCGTTTTCTTTTAAGTTATCATTCATTTTTACTCCACATATAGATCTTTTCCCTGAATTATAAAGTCTTGCTGCATGACCAGACAAATATCCTCTAATAACCATTTCTACTTTAAATGGGACACATGCTTCACCAATTGAAACGTTTGGATCTGGAGAATCTTTTAACCAATTAGGCACAATATGTGAAGTAGCTTTTAACATTTTACAAGCTATTTGATTTAAAATTTGCCCTTTGTAAGGAATACCTTTTGGGAGTATTACATCAAAAGCAGATAATCTATCAGTTGAAATCATTACTAATGTATTATTCTTTAGCTTATAAACTTCCCTGACTTTACCTGAGTATTTTGATAATTGATTTGGAAAATTAAAATCAGTATCAATAAGTGTATTCATATAAATTAATTAGTGTGTTCACTGTTTTTATAGGCTTCAATAATTCTTTTTACAACTTGATGTCTAATAACATCCGAATCATCCAAATAAATTATTTTAATTCCTTCAACATTTTTTAAAATCAAGTTAGCTTCTTTTAAACCTGAAATCACTCTTCTTGGAAGGTCTATTTGACCCGGATCTCCATTAATCATAAACTTAGCATTATTTCCCATTCTAGTTAAAAACATTTTCATTTGATTATGAGTTGTATTTTGACCTTCATCAAGAATAACAAATGCATTATCAAGAGTTCTTCCTCTCATGTAAGCCAGCGGTGCAATTTCTATTATCCCTCTTTTCAAATAATCGTCAAGTTTCTCTACGGCTATCATATCTTTTAGGGCGTCATATAAAGGTTGCATGTAAGGATCGAGTTTTTCTTTCATGTCACCAGGTAAAAAACCAAGACTTTCTCCTGCTTCAACTGCTGGTCTAGTTAATATAATTTTCTTAACAAGTTTATCTTTTAATGCTTTAACTGCAACTGCAATACCAGTATATGTTTTTCCAGTTCCTGCTGGACCTATTGCAAAAACCATATCATTGTCTTCAAATGCCTCTACTATTTTTATTTGATTTATTGTGTGTGCTTTAATTTTTCTTTTCCCTACACCATATAAAATAACTTTTCCATGCATAGAGCTAATAAGCTCGTCACCATTTCCTGAAATTATAGCATTTATAGTTTTATCATTAATGCTGTCGTTATTTTTCATAACTATGATTAATGAATCTAATCTGATTCTTAGTTGAATAATTAATGAATCTTCACCATTTGCAACTATTCTGTCCCCTTTTGGGATTATTTTAAGTTTGGGAAAATTATTTTTAATTACTTTAATAACATCATAGTTCTTTTTATCAAAAAAAACTACTGGATGTATGTCTTTAATAAAATATTCTAGTTTTTTCAAATTTACTTATGATAGTGTTAAGCGCATATTGTAAATTTATAGAAATTTTAGTCTCAAAATTTAATTTTATATTAACAAAATGAGTGTAATTACGTTGACAAGTGACTATGGTAATAAAGATCATTATACTGGATCAATCAAAGGCGCTCTATTTAGTGAATTAATTAACCCAAATATAGTTGACATATCTCACCAAATTTCACCATTTAATATTGTTGAAGCAGCATATATTATTGAAAATAGTTACAAGAATTTTCCAGAAAATTCTATCCATATTATTGGTGTTGACAGTGAAAAAACACCAGAGCAAAATCATATTGTAGTTAAATTAGATGGTCACTATTTCATTTGTGCTGATAATGGTATTTTATCTCTTTTAACAAATAAAATTAATGCTGAAAAGATTATTGAAATAAATGTACACAATGAAAATTTTTCTACATTTTCAGTTATTGATGTTTTTGTTAAAATTGCTGCACATATATACAGAGGAGGATCAATAGATTTAGTGGGAAAAGAAATTTATAAGCTAAGAGAATTATATAATATTAATCCCATACTTAATGAAAAAACTAATGAGATTATTGGAAATGTTTTATATGTAGACAATTATGAAAATGTTGTAACCAATATTACAAAAACTACATTTTTTGAATTTGGTAAATCTCGAAAATTTGAAATTAATGCTAGAAACTACGTTTTTAAAGAAATTGTTGAATCTTATAGCCAAGCTATAAGATTTGATGTATTGAAAGAAAATAGAAAAGAAATAGGAAAAAAAATAGCTCTATTTAACAAATGTGGTTATTTAGAATTGTCAATATATAAAAGTAATCCATTAACATCCGGAGGTGCATCAAGTCTTTTTGGTTTAAATTATAGAGATGTAGTGTCTGTAAAATTTGAATGAATCTGTTAATAAGTTAGTTTTATTTTTTTACTATAATCTAATATCTTTAATTATTATTTAATTACTATGAAATTTATAACATCAAGCTCATTATTACTCAAAAATATTCAGATTTTAGGGGGTATTTTGAACACCAATAATACACTGCCAATTTTAGATTATTTTTTATTTGAAATTTCCGAATCTAAACTTAAAATAACAGCTTCAGATTTAGAGACTACATTGAGCGCAGATATTAATATTGAATCAGAAAGTAATGGATCTATAGCTGTTCCTGCTAAATTATTAATTGACACTCTAAAAACATTTCCAGAACAGCCTTTAACCTTTAATATATTAGAAAATAATACAATTGAAATTAGTTCAAATCATGGTAAATATGCCTTAGCTTACGCTAAAGGAGAAGAGTTTCCTAAAACATTACCAATAACAGATCCATCCAGTTCAAACATTTCATCAAAAGTTCTTTTTGAAGCAATTAATACAACAATTTTTGCATCTGGAAATGATGATTTAAGACCTGTTATGAGTGGTGTTTTTTTTCAATTCTCTAGTGAAAACTCAACATTTGTTGCAACTGATGCACACAAGCTCGTTAGGTATGTTAGAACGGATTATAAGTCAGAAAAACTTGTTGAGTTTATTATGCCGAAAAAACCTCTTAATGTATTAAAAGGTATTTTAGCCACACAAGATCTTGATGTTAATATTGAATATAATGAAAGCAACGCTAAGTTTGTTTTTTCTAATCTTTCACTCACGTGTAGATTAATTGATGGTAAATATCCAAATTATGAAGCTGTTATACCCAAAGAAAATCCAAATGTCTTAACCATTGACAGAACATTGTTATTAAATTCAACTAAAAGAGTTAGTATTTTTTCTAATAAAACTACACACCAAATTAGATTAAAAATTAATGGTAACGAATTAATAATTTCTGCTGAAGATCTTGATTACAGTAATAAAGCGGAAGAAAGATTAATTTGTAATTATAATGGTGACGATATGCAAATTGGTTTCAATTCTAGATTTTTAATTGAAATGTTATCAAATTTATCTTCTGAAGAAGTAAAGCTAGAATTGTCACTTCCAAATAGAGCTGGTATATTAACTCCAACGAAGTCCGATTCAGAAAATGAAGAAATAACAATGTTGGTTATGCCAGTTATGCTAAATAATTAAAGGTAATAATCTGTCCTAATAAAGTGAGACTTTTTAGAGTCAATCATTTCACGTAAAATATTCTTATTGAGATCATTGTCCTTTGAAGCAACAAAGGTTCTGATTGAAAATGATCTTAAAGCGTCATGTACACTTAGAGTTGCTACTGCAGAATCTTTTCTTCCGGTGAAAGGATAAATGTCTGGTCCCCTTTGACATGCACTATTTAAATTAACCCTGCATACAAGGTTAACCATTGAATCAATGATTGGACCTAAGGTGTCAACATCTTGACCAAATATACTCACCTGTTGACCATAATTTGATTCGGACATATCAGAGATTGGCTTTGAAATATCATTAAATGAAATTACTGGAATAACTGGCCCAAACTGTTCTTCTTCATAAACATTCATATCTTTTGTAACTGGATAAAGAACAGCTGGAAAAACAAAATTCTTTTGTCTTTGTCCTCCCCGATTATTTAATATTTTAGCTCCTTTACTTACTGCATCATCAATTAAATCTGAAATATATTTTGGTTTTCCAGGTTCAGGTAATGGTGTCAGTAATGTATTTTCCCATGGAAGACCAAGTTTTAATTCGTCAACAGCCTTAGTGAATTTTTCTAAAAACTCATCTTTAATATCTTCATGTACATATAATATTTTTAAGGCTGTACATCTTTGACCATTAAATGATAGAGTTCCTGAAATACACTCTTTAACTGTTAAATCAATATCGGCATCTTTTAAAACAATTCCAGGATTTTTAGCTTCTAATCCTAAAACTAGTCGTAATCTACTTTTTTGAGGATGTAAATCTTGAAGAGAAATTGCAGATGAACTGTGACCTATTAATGCCAAAACATCAATTTTACCAGTTTTCATTATTGGAGAGGCTATTTCTCTACCTCTACCAAAAACAATATTTACTACACCAGGTGGAAAAGATTCTTTAAATGCCTCAAGTAGAGGAGCAATTAATAGAACTCCATGCTTAGCTGGTTTGAAAATTGTAGTATTACCCATGATAATAGCTGGTATAAGAAGAGCAAATGTCTCATTAAGGGGATAATTGTAGGGGCCTAAGCACAAAACGACTCCTAAAGGTCCCCTTCTTATCAAAGCTCTTACTCCAGATTTGTTTTGAAAAGTAGCACCGTTTCTATCTATTATTTTATATTCTTCAATAGTATCTTTAATGTACTCTACAGTTCTATCAAATTCTTTAATTGAATCATTTAAATTTTTCCCAATCTCCCACATTAAGAGTTTTACAATTTCATCTCTTTTAAGAATCATTCTATCAACAAAGTTTTCCATACAATTAATACGTTCGTAAACCTTCATTGTAGGCCATGATCCTTGACCATGATTGAATGCTTTGTGAGCTGAATCTAGTGCTTTTATAGCAAATTCACCAGACATTTCAGGGGTGTTTCCTATTAGAGTAGGTTCTTTATCTTTAGAGTCACACAATAATGTTGAATAAACATTTGCTTGTTTACCGTTCCATGAAGATATTTTACCGTCAATCAAATACTCAGTATGATTGATCATTTCATCTAATTGATAGTCTTTTGGAATTTTAATCATATTTTCAAATTAAACAATTTTTTTCATTGATGTCATAGACGCTCTTAATTTTTTTCCAACAATCTCAACAGGATGGTTTCTGATTGCATCGTTTACTTCAATTAATTTGGTGTTATCTATTTTATCAGCAAGTTCAAAGTTTTTTCCAATGTGTTTATTTTCAATTTTTTTAAAAAAGTCATTTAATAATGGTTTACAAGCATGATCAAATAAATAACATCCATACTCCGCAGTATCTGAGATTATTCTATTCATTTCGAATAGTTTTTTCTTAGCTATTAAGTTTGCTATTAATGGAGTCTCATGTAGTGATTCGTAATAAGCAGATTCATCTATAATTCCTGAACTTGTCATAGTTTCAAACGCTAATTCAACACCAGCTCTTATAAAAGATACCATCAATAGACCATTATCAAAAAATTCTTGTTCAGAAATTTCTTCATCGGATGGTTTTGTTTTCTCAAAATTTGTTTCTCCAGTCATCGATCTCCAGTTCAATAGATTTTGATCATCATTATCCCAATCCTCCATCATAGTTGATGAAAAATGACCAGACATAATATCGTCCATGTGTTTTTCAAAAAGTGGTCGCATTATAGACTTTAATTCTTCGGAAAGATTATAAGCTTCAATTTTTGCTGAGTTATTTAATCTATCCATCATGTTGGTTATTCCACCATGTTTTAAAGCTTCAGTTACTGTTTCCCATCCGTATTGAATAAGTTTAGAGGCATATGCTGGATTAATTCCATTTTCAACCATTTTATTAAATGAAAGTATTGAACCTGTTTGTAAAACACCACAAAGTATAGTTTGCTCACCCATTAAATCTGATTTTACTTCAGCTACAAAAGAGGATTCTAAAACTCCAGCTCTGTGACCTCCAGTTGCTACAGCATAAGCTTTAGCAACATCCATTCCAATATCTAAAGGATCATTTTCTGGATGTACAGCAATTAATGTAGGAACTCCAAATCCTCTTTTATATTCTTCTCTAACTTCAGAACCAGGGCATTTAGGAGCAACCATTATAACTGTTATGTCTTTTCTAATTTTTACTCCCTCTTCAACAATATTAAATCCATGAGAATAGGAAAGAATAGAATTTTCTTTCATTAATGGCATTAATTTATTTACAACATTAGTATGATTTTTATCTGGAGTCAAATTCAGAACCATATCACAATTTGGAATTAATTCCTCAAAGGTTCCTACATTAAAGTTATTTGAGGTTGCATTTTTGAATGAATCTCGTTTTTGATCAATTGCTTCCTGTCTCAAGGCATATGAAATATCAAGACCAGAATCTCTCATGTTTAAACCTTGATTAAGTCCTTGAGCACCACAACCTATGATGACAATCTTTTTATTTTTTAATGCATTAACTCCTTCATCAAACTCTGAAGGATTCATAAATCTACACTTTCCTAATTGTTCAATCTTTTGACTTAAAGTCAAGGTATTAAAATAATTTTTCATTTTTTATTTATCTGTGTTTAATCCTAATATATTAGAAATATTCATTGGTTCTTTTGATACTGAAATTCTTCCAGATCTTACAAATTGCAAAAGACCGTATGGTTCGAGTTCTTTGTATAGTTTTTCCGTCTCCTCTCTCCATCCCGTTTTTTCTATCACAAAATAATTGGGAGAAACAGTAACCATATTGGCTTGACTATTCTTAATTATTTTTTGAATGTGTTTTTCATCAAATAATGATTTTGATTTTACCTTATATAGAGCTGTTTCTAAAAAAATTGTTTCTTTATCGGTGTGATAAAAGGAAGATATAACTTCAATTTGCTTATTAATTTGCTTGATTATTGATTTTATCATCATCTCAGAAACATTAACTACTATAACAAATCTGAAAATAGAATCAATTTCAGATTGTGAAGTTGTTAAACTTTCAATATTTATATGTCTTTTTAAAAATATAGCAGAGATTCTGTTTAATAATCCAATGTTATTTTCAGTATATATAGAAACAGTAAAAGTTTGCTTTAAATCATTCATTTATTCAAGTCTAATATCAGAAACAGATGCACCCGTTGGAATCATTGGAAAAACATTATCTTCTTTTTCAACCTTGACTTCAAGAAAATAGGGTTTTTTTGATTTGATCATTTTATCAACAGCAGATTTTAAATCTTTTCTTTTGCTTACTCGTTCTGCCTCAATATGATAACCTTTGGCTATGGCAACAAAATCAGGATTTACTAGTTCTGTCGAAGCATATCTCTTTTCAAAAAACATTTGCTGCCACTGTCTAACCATCCCTAAAAAATCATTATTCAAAACCACAATCTTTACAGCACTATTTGTTTGAAAAATGGTACCCAACTCTTGAATTGTCATTTGATATCCTCCATCACCTATTACGGCTACAACTTCACGATTTGGAGCTCCCATCTTAGCTCCTAACGAAGCAGGAAGGGCAAATCCCATAGTTCCTAGTCCACCTGAAGTTACATTTGATTTTGATTTGTTAAACTTAGCATATCTGCAAGCTACCATTTGATGTTGTCCAACATCAGTGACTATAATTGCATCACCATTGGAGGATAAGTTAATTTCTTTAATAACCTCAGCCATAGTTAACCCGTCTTTTGAGGGATTAACTTCTTTGTTGATTACTTTGTTGTATTCCTTTTTATAATAATTTGAGAATTCATTTAGCCAAGTGCCATGTGAATTGTTTTTAACCATACTATTTAAAACAGGAAGGGTAGATTTTATGTTTCCAAGAATTGGCACGTCACATTCAACATTCTTATTTATTTCTGCAGGATCAATTTCCATATGAATAATCTTAGCTTGCTTAGCGTAAGTATTCAAATTTCCTGTAACTCTGTCGTCAAATCTCATTCCTATTGCGATAAGTAGATCACATTCATTGGTTAAGACATTGGGACCATAATTTCCATGCATGCCAACCATACCGACATTTAGCCTATGATCAGTTGGTAAAGCTGATAGACCTAATATTGTCCATGCTGCAGGTATGCCTGTTTTTTCAATAAAATCTTTAAATTCTTGTTCTGCGTTTCCTAAAATAACACCTTGACCAAAAACAATAAAAGGTTTTTTTGCATTATCAATTAATTCAGTTGCCTTTTTAATCATGTCTATGGAATAATCTGGAACTGGATTATAACTTCTTACAGAGTTACATTTTTTGTAAGAATATTCCATCATTTCAAATTGGGCATCTTTGGTAATATCTATTAATACTGGACCTGGTCTTCCAGATTTTGCTATATAAAAGGCTTTAGCTAAAACAATTGGAATATCAGCAGCTTTAGTAACTTGACAATTCCACTTAGTTACAGGCGTTGATATGCCAATAATATCAGTTTCTTGAAAGGCGTCAGAACCAAGTAAATGTGAAGCTACCTGACCTGTGATACAAACCATAGGTGTTGAATCAATTTGAGCATCTGCAATTCCTGTTATTAAATTAGTAGCTCCGGGACCAGAAGTTGCCATTACTACCCCAACTTTTCCAGAAACTCTAGAAAAACCTTGTGCAGCATGAGTAGCACCTTGTTCGTGACGAGTTAATACGTGATTTAGCTTATCTTGAAATTTATACAATTCATCGTATATAGGCATAATAGCTCCACCAGGATATCCGTAAATCAAATTAACATCTTCCTCTAGAAGTGATCTTATCACAGCCTCAGCTCCAGAAATTCTCAAACTACTCATTTATATATCAGTTACGCATCCATTTGATGCATTTGAAACACTTTTACAATATTTATATAATATACCGCTTTTAAATTTCAAATCTGGTTTCACCCAGTTAGATTTTCTAAGGGATAATTCTTTATCAGAAATTTCAACATCAATAGTATTGTCAACGGCATTGATAGTTATTTTATCACCATTTTGAATTAAGGCAATATTTCCTCCGTCTTGTGCTTCTGGACATATATGTCCAACAACAAATCCGTGAGTACCACCAGAAAATCTTCCATCAGTAATTAAAGCAACATCTTTTCCTAAACCAGATCCCATTATTGCTGAAGTCGGTTTTAGCATTTCCGGCATACCTGGACCCCCTTTTGGACCAACATATCTAATTACTACAACACTACCTTTATGAACTTTACCTTCTTTTATTCCATCATTTGCCTCTTGTTCAGAATTGAAAACTATTGCTTTTCCTGAAAATATCAAACCTTCTTTTCCAGTAATTTTTGCAACAGAACCCTCTGATGCTATATTACCATAAAGAATTCTTATGTGACCGGACTTTTTAATTGGATTGGATACAGGTTGAATAATTTTTTGATCTAAATCTAATGGCTTAATATCTTTTAAATTTTCAGAAATTGTTTTACCAGTCACCGTCAAACAATCACCATTTAATAATCCTTGGTCAAGCATATATTTCATTACACCTGGAATACCACCTACATTATGAAGATCTTCCATTAAAAATTTCCCACTGGGCTTTAAATCTGCTAAGAATGGAGTAGCATCAGAAATTTCCTTAAAATCATTTATTGTGAAGTCAATATTAGCACTTTTAGCTATTGCCAGTATGTGTAAAACAGCATTAGTTGATCCTCCTAAAACAGTGATTAATTTTACAGCATTAATTATAGATTCTTTTTTTAAAATATCTAGAGGTTTAATGTCGTTTTTAATTAAATTATCGATGTACGAACCTATTTGACTACATTCATCAGATTTATCATAACTTGTTGCGGGATTAGATGAATTATATGGAATTGACATACCCATAGCTTCTATTGCTGAGGACATTGTATTTGCCGTATACATTCCACCACAAGCTCCTGCTCCAGGACAAGCATTTTTAATAACATTTGAAAATTCTTCTTCATTAATTTTTCCAGCAACTTTTTCTCCCCAGGCCTCAAAAGCAGATACAACATCTAATTTTTTTCCATTGTGACACCCTGGTGCTATAGTTCCTCCATAAACGAGAATCGATGGTCTATTTAATCGCAACATTGACATTAAAGCACCTGGCATATTTTTATCACATCCAACAACTGTAACAACTGCATCATAAGCCATGGCTTGAACAACTGTTTCAATTGAGTCTGCAATAATATCTCTAGAAGGCAGAGAATAACGCATTCCCTGAGTTCCCATTGAAATACCATCACTAACACCAATAGTGTTAAAAATAAGGCCAATTAAATCTGAATCTGTAATACCTTGTTTAATTTTTAATGAAAGATCATTAAGATGCATATTACATGGGTTACCTTCGTATCCGGTACTAGCTATACCTACAAAAGGTTTTGAAAAATCATCAGATTTTAATCCTATTGCGTGAAGCATAGCCTTCGCGGCAGGTTGAGTTGGATCCTGAGTTACAGCCTTACTGTATTTATTTAAAATCATCTTCAAAAAAAAACCCCTAACTACTTGAATTAGGAGTAAAATTATATTAAATAAAATTACATAAAAAATTAATTAATATTAATGTTATATATTATAATTCATATTTTTACGAAAATCTCAATTTTAATATTGAAATAAAGAACTTTTTTATGGATAAATCATTAAAATCTATTATAGACAATCAAATAAATTATTTTTCATCAAAAAAAACTATTGATATTGCATCAAGGATAAATTCCTTAAAAAAACTTTTAAAAGAAATTAAAGCATCTGAAAATGAAATAGAACTTGCTCTTTATAAAGATTTGGGAAAATCAAAAGGAGAAAGCTATTTAACAGAAATTAATTTTGTTTATACCGAAATTAACATTGCTTTAAAAAACATAAAAAAATGGACAAAAAGAAAAGCTGTAAAATCCTCTTTAATTAATTTCCCATCCTCAGATTATATCATTCCTGAACCCTATGGTTTAACTCTTCACATTTCACCATGGAACTATCCATTTCAATTATCAATTGCTCCTTTAATTGGTGCAGTTGCAGCTGGAAACACCGTAGTTTTGAAACCATCAGAATATTCAAAAAACACTAGTCTTTTACTTGAAAAAATACTTTCTAAAGTCTTTGATCCTGGTCATGTGGTGGTTGTAAATGGTGGTGTTGATGTATCAACTAAGTTGCTTGAATTCAAATGGGATTATATCTTTTTTACTGGAAGCATTGGAGTTGGAAAGATAATTGCAAAAGCTGCTGCAAACAATCTAACACCAACAACTTTGGAACTTGGGGGTAAAAATCCATGCATTGTTGATGAAACAGCTTCCATAGAAATATCGGCTAAAAGAATTGTATGGGGAAAATTTACAAATTGTGGCCAAACTTGTATTGCACCAGACTTTATAGTAGTTAATAAAAAAATTAAAAATAAGTTCATTGACGCATTAAAAAAACAAATAGTTGAAATTTATGGAAACAATGTTGTAGATAATGATGAATATGGAAGAATTATTAGTGATAAACATATGAATTATTTAGTTTCCCTTTTAGAAAAAGAAAATATAATACATGGTGGAAAATTTAATTTTGACGATAAATTTTTTGAACCAACTCTTGTTGAAATAAACAATTTAGAATCTAAAGTAATGGAGGATGAAATATTTGGACCTATCCTGCCGATAATCGAGTACGATGACTTTAAAGAAGTACACGATATTATAAAAAAATACTCTCATCCCCTAGCCCTATATATTTTTACTAAAAAGAAAGAATTTGGACGAAAATTTTTAGAATCCTATCCTTTTGGAGGAGGTGCAATTAACGATACTGTTATGCATATAGCCAATGACAGGCTTCCATTTGGAGGAGTAGGACAAAGTGGAATGGGAAAATATCATGGAGAATCTACTTTTAATACATTTTCTCACTTTAAGCCATACCTAAATAAGCCACTTTGGATTGATCCTCCATTAAGATACCCACCATTTAAAAACAAAATAAATTTTTTAAAAAAAATATTAAAACTAATTTGATAGAATGAAAGAAATGAATGTATCCGAAGCGATTAAATACCGTAGATCTGTTAGAGTTTTTAATGATAAAAATATAGATTCTAAAAAGGTTAAAGATTGTCTTATTAATGCAACTTTAGCTGCCAACAGTAGCAATTTACAATTATGGGAGTTTGTTCATGTTGAAGACAAAAAAATTCTAAAAGAATTATCAAAAGCATGCTTTAACCAGAACGCAGCAAAAACTGCAAAACAGTTAGTTGTTATCGTAGTTAGAAAAGATTTGTGGAGTGAAAGAGCGAAATGGAATATTAAAGAAATTAAAGAACAATCTAATAAAAATGATATTACTGTAAAAAGATTAAAACAAGCTTCAGGATATTATAATAAGATAATTCCAACTCTATATTTTGATTTGTTTGGTTTTTTAGGATTTTTTAAAAGCTTAATTTTTCAAGCCATAGGTCTATTTAGACCAACTATGCGACAAGTAACAAGTACTGACACCAGAATAGTTGCTCATAAAAGCGCTGCCTTAGCAGCTCAAAATTTTATGATTAGTATGGCGGGTATTGGCTATGACACGTGTCCAATGGAGGGTTCTGACACTTTACTTGTAAAAAAAATCCTTAAGCTTAACAGAAAAGCAGAAATTAGCATGGTCATCGGGTGTGGACTTAGAACAGAAAAGGGTATATATGGAGAACAACTAAGAGTTCCATTTAATCAGGTATATACTTATATTTGATTTTTATTTTAAATGGATCAATCGCTTTTCAAAGAAATTTGCGGCACCTTTCCAACAGGTGTAACAATAATAACATCAAAAAAAAACAATATTGATTATGGATTTACTGCAAATTCATTTACATCTGTCTCTTTATGTCCTTTATTAGTTTTGTTCTGTCTTGACAAGAATGCTAAATCCAACGAAGCCCTGAATAAAAATGAGTTTTTTATAGTTAATGTATTAAGTAAAACTCAAGAAAAAATTTGTTTTCAATTTGCTAATAGTGAATTAAGCCCTAAAGAAAGATTTGAAAACATTTCTACAAAAATTTCAAAAAAAGGAATTAAAATAATTTCAAATTCTTGTTCATTTATTGAATGTAAAATAAAAGAAAAATTCGATGGTGGAGACCATTATATATACATAGGAGAGTGTTTAAATGGGGAAATTAACGATGAAATTAAAGATCCATTAATATACCATAGGGGTAAAATTTTATAAATTATTTAAACCTTCTTTGAGCCAATTCAAATAATTATCCTTTGATGTATATTGAATAGGTTTGTTTAGAATCCTTAAATCATTATCCAAAAGCACGTAATAAGGTTGTGATGCACTTTTGAAGTTGATTGCTTGAAAAGTAGATGCTTTATCACCTATTGTTTTAATTTGTTTAGATTTTCCAGATTTATATTTTAATATTATCTGATCTTCTTCTGATAATTCTTTTCTGTCATCAACGTAAAGAGAAATCAAAACAAATTCATCATTGATCAATTTAAACACTTCAGGATCAGTCCATACATTTTCTTCAATCCTTCTACAATTTACACATGCCCAACCTGTGAAGTCTAAAAGAATAGGTTTTCCTTGAGATTTGGCATAACTATATCCTGATTCAAAATCCTTAAAACAATTAAGACCCAGAGGGCAATCATTTGATTTTGGGTATATGGAATAAAAAGAAGGAGGACTGAATCCACTAAGAAGTCTTGCTTTTTGAGAACCACTGGGTAATAAAGCAGGAAATAAGTATAATGCAGCACCTAAAAAAACAAACCCTAAAATATAGTTAAATCTAGGTGTTTTAATTTTTTTTGTTTCATGTGGGAATTTAAAGGCTCCAACCAAATAAAGAAATAATAAAAGAGAAACGACAAACCAAATACCAATAAAAACTTCTCGTTTAAGTATCCCCCAATGTTCAACTAAATCGGCATTTGACAAGAACTTAAATGCAAATCCTAATTCTAAAAAACCTAAAATTACTTTAAAAGTATTCATCCAACTACCTGATTTTGGTAGGGTTTTTAATAGATTAGGAAACAAGGCAAAAATAGTAAATGGCAAGGCTAAAGCAACACCAAATCCTAACATGCCAATGGTTAACTGAATAGCTCCACCTTGAGAGGTGATGGAACCAACCAACAAGGAACCAAGTATTGGTCCAGTACATGAAAACGAAACCAGAACAAGAGTAAGAGCCATAAAGAAAATTCCTATAAACCCGCCAATAGAATTTGATTTAGAGTCAATTGAATTTACCCAACTAGCTGGAAGAGTTATCTCATAAAATCCAAAAAATGAAAAAGCAAAAAGAATAAAAACTATAAAAAATAAAATATTTAAATATGCATTAGTTGATACGCTATTTAAAATTTCCGGATCTAATGAGTCTAAAAAATGAAAAGGTATACTTAAAGCCAAATAAATCCCAACAATAAAAAAACCATAAACAAAAGCATTAAATTTTGAATTACTTTTTGATTCATTATTAGTAAAAAATGAAACAGTCAATGGGATCATTGGAAAAACACAAGGAGTTAATAAAGCCAATAAACCACCAATAAATCCTAGTATTAAGAGATTTAAATAAGAATTTGAAGAGAATGAGTCAGAAGAATCATTAATAGATTCTAACAATTGTTTGTCCTTTAAATTTAGTAATAATGGATTGTTTTCCTCAATTATAAAAGAGGTTAAGTCCTGATTTTGAATTTTTAATTTAGAACCATCAAATTTAAAAACCAAATCGGCTTCTCTAAAAATACAAACCACATCATCACAAGCTTGGTATTCAACTTTTACATTGTAAGTAGAAATTATATTGTTTGTTTCTACTTTTTGAACAAATTTTGCTTCATCCTCGAAATAGGTTTGATCAATATTAAATATGGGATCAAATTTAGTAATTGACTCAGATTCGATTGTTTTATCAATTAGCTCAATCGAACTAATTTTTTCGTATATAAAAGCAGTAGGAATAGCACCACCTTTTTGTAAATTTTGAGAATACAATCTCCAACCCTTTTCAATATATGCATTAGTAATTAATTCAAATTTATTTTCAGAAATTTTATTAACCTCAGTTTGAAAAGTAACAGGATTTTGAGAAAAAATAATACCACTTATTAAACAGAAAAAAAAAGGAAAAAGTTTATTTATCAATTTTAGATATTTTAAAATTTAAATTTTGTTCATTATACTTTCTTTTATCAAACCTTATGCCAACTAACCATAAAATATGATCACAATCTTCGACAACCAACTGCTCTTCTTTTTCATATTTCGATAATTTTTTATCCTTAAATATTTTAGAGATTAGCTTTTTCCCCTTCATTCCGGTTGGATATATATAATCGCCTCTTATCCATCTTCTAATCGTGATTGGAAAATTTATATTTTTTTTATCAAGGTATAAAGAATTATCTAGTCTTTCATTAAAATCACCTTCTTCTATTTTAATATTATCAGGTAATGTAAAATCTGTACTATTATTGTAAAAAAAATTCTCAATTTTTTTGTTGTTATTTTTCTTTAGCAATAAGTTTTCCCTATCACTTAATAATGAATATTTTTTTGAGTGAATTATTTTCCCAGTTGAGGAAAAACATAAGTCAAAAATTTCATTTGAGTTTTTAAAACCATATTTCTTAAATAACCTGAATATAAAATTTTGATCCAAAGATTTAATAAGATGTTTTTTTATCTGTATAACGTTGGGCTTAGATTTGAAATGCTTCTTTTTAAAATCATCAATAACCTGTTCAATTATTAAATTATCTTTTTTTAGATAACTAATAGTATTGGAAAAATTTTTTATAAATTCTGGATTTAGTTCCAGTAAGAGTGGAACAATATTGTTTCTAAATTTATTTCTTAAATAATCACTTTTTGAATTTGATGAATCTTCCCTCCATTTTAAATTAGATTGCTTAGCGTATTCTATAAGTTGATTTTTTGAATATGTTAATAAAGGTCTAACAACATTGTAATTCTCTTCTTTTATCCCTAGTAAACCCTCTAAACCTGTAGATCTTGAAATATTAATTAGAAAAGTTTCTAAACTATCTTCTAAATGATGACCAGTCAAAATGTAATTTATCTTATAAGTTGTTGACAGCTCATGAAACCATTCATATCTTAATTTTCTAGCTGACATTTGAATAGAATTATTTGGAATATTTGTGTTAAATTCTTTGTAATGAAAAGTAATATTGTTTGATTTACAATAATTTTTAATAAAATCAGCATCAGCATCGCTTTCATCATCTCTCAACTTAAAATTGCAATGAGCAACACTGATATTGTAATTTAAATTTTGAAATAATTTTAACAAAACCATGCTATCGACTCCACTACTTACACAAATAAGAAGTTTCTTTCCAATAATATTAGAGAAATTTTTTTCTATATGTTTTTTAAAATCTATTAGCATTTGGTGGCAATATTACATAAAAAATAAATTATCAATTTAATGACAAAATCATAGCCTCTCCTTTAAGTAAACACTCGTTGTATTCATCAATAGCTGTTGATTTTGCTGTAATAGCACTACCAACATGAAATGATAGATAATCTAATTTAGAATTATATATTAGTGATCGGATAACTACATTAAAATCAAAGTTTTTTTCTGGATCTATAAAACCAACTGCACCACTGTATAATCCACGTTTAGTAACTTCAAAATCATCTATAATTTTCATTGCTTTAATTTTTGGTGCGCCAGTCATACTTCCCATAGGAAATGTACTTGAAATAATTTTTCCAAAGTTTAAATTTTGATCAATTTCAGACTCTATAGTTGAAATCATTTGATGTACTTGTTTAAAAGGATAAACTTCACACAATTCTTTAACATCAACGGATCCAGGTTTTGAAAATCTTGACATATCGTTTCGAACCAAATCAACAATCATTATATTTTCTGATCTTTCTTTTTTATTTAAACCTAGATTTATCATTAAGTTTTTATCAACTTTAGAATCTTTATCTCTTCTTTCAGTGCCTTTAATTGGTTGAGATATCAATCTATTGTGTTTTTTTTTCAAATATCTTTCAGGAGATGAGGAAACAAGTGATAATTCATTAAATTTAAACAATACACTCATTGGAGATTTTGAAATAGAATTTAAATTCCTGTAAACCTTAACAGGATCAATTTTTGCTTTTTCACAGAACCATTCAAAACAGAAATTTACTTCATAAATATCTCCTAAAAAAATATGTTCTTTTATAGTATTAATTTTACTTAAATATTGTTCTTTAGATAAAGTTGATCTCATGACAGGAGTGTTAAAAGTCTTATTTTCACTTTCAACTGAAAAATCGTTAATATTAATCCAGTCTTTTTCAATCTCTTCTTTATTTATGTAAAGAGCTTCAATCTGGTCTTTTCTAATTATCCATATTTTTCTGGGTTGAAAAAAAAACAGATTAGGTAAATTAAAATTATCTCGATTTTTACTTTTTAAGTTTTCGATTTCATTTTTTAGATCATAATTTAAATAACCAAATATCCAATCCCTAGTTTGGTCTATATAATTATCAAGTTTTTCGATAGAATTAGAAACAGTAAAGGGCATTTTAGAATGTACTTCGCAGGCACATATACATTCGTAATCTCCAAGTTTATTAATGTAATTATTAGAATTTAAAAAAATTGATGTTGAAAAAGAATCTGACCAACTTAGCAACTTCTGTTTAAAAAAGGATATATCATTTGATTTAAACTTTTTTGTGAATCGTTTCAATTTTTTATTTCAAATTTAATTAATTGTTTTTTATAAAATAAATCTTTGCTATTTGATTTTTTTTTATCAATTTTGCTTCTTTATGAATTTAAAAAATAGAAATTTTAACACTTCAGTTACTTTGCCGGCCCCTCGCCGCGCCCGCCCTTTTGGGTATTATTCTATTTAGGAAACTAGGTGAGTCCAGTTTCGTTTCGATTCAATCTTAATTAAATTTTAAACCATAGTGAAAATAACAGTCGCTTCTTTGAAGCATATTAAATATTGTGATATAATCTCAGAAACAATAAGTTCTTCTGCAAAAGTTAGAGGAACTGGAATTGCATTAAGATCTCCAGAGTATATTAAGCAAAAAATTGAAAACAACAACGCTGTAATTGCTACTAAAGATTCAGAATTTGCTGGTTTCTGTTACATCGAAATTTGGGGGCATGGAAAATACGTTGCTCATTCAGGATTAATTGTATCACCAAAATTTAGAGGAAAAGGACTAGCAAAAAAAATAAAAAAGTTAACCTTTCAACATTCATTAGAAAAATATCCTGATTCAAAAATATTTGGAATTACCACTGGTCTTCCAGTAATGAAAATAAATTATGAATTAGGATACAAACCTGTAACATTCTCTGAACTAACTGATGATGAGGAGTTTTGGAAGGGATGTCAAACTTGCAAAAATTATGATGTTCTCAACAGAACAAACAAACAAATGTGTTTATGCACAGGGATGTTATATGAACCAAAAAAAAATATATGAAAAAAATAGTATTGGCCTATAGTGGAGGATTAGATACCTCATATTGTTTAAAAAAATTATCAAATGAAGGCAATGAAGTTCATGCCGTTAATATAAATACTGGAGGGTATACAATTATTGAAATTGAAAAAATGAAAGAAAAGGCATTGAAATTAGGTGCACATTCATTTGTTTCAATTAATTCAGTTTATTCTTTTTATGAAAAAATTATTAAATTTTTGGTTTATGGAAACGTATTAAGAAATAATACTTATCCTCTCTCAGTTAGTTCCGAAAGGACAATTCAAGCAATAGAAATACTAAAGTATGCTAATAAGCATAATGCCTCTCACATCGCTCATGGAAGTACAGGAGCAGGAAATGACCAAGTTAGATTTGATTCAATATTTCAAATACTTGCTCCTAATATAAAAATCATAACTCCAATTAGAGATTCAAGTTTGTCTAGACAAAATGAAATAGATTATTTGTTGAAATCTGGTGTTAATATTTCTTGGGACAAAGCTAAATACTCAATTAATAAGGGTCTTTGGGGAACTAGTGTAGGTGGAGATGAGACATTAACATCAAATTTAAAACTTCCAGAAGAAGCTTATCCTGGAAAACTAACAGAATCTGAAAAAAAAGACATAGTTGTAACATTTAAAAAAGGAGAGGTTGTTGGATTAAATGGAGAATTTTATGATCCTGTGACATGTATAGAACTGATAAATAAAGAATGTGATAAATTTTGCATTGGAAGAGATATACACGTTGGAGACAGTATTATAGGAATTAAAGGAAGAGTTGGATTTCAAGCTGGAGGTCCTTTGATGATAATAAAATCTCATCATCTTCTGGAAAAGCATACATTAACAAAATGGCAACAATATCAAAAAGAACAACTGTCTAATTTTTATGGGATGCATCTTCATGAGGGTCAATATTTAGACCCTGTTTTAAGAGATATTGAATCTTTTCTTCAAAGTAGTCAAAAAAATGTTAGTGGTGAAGTTTACATAAGCCTGTATCCATATAGATTTACTTTAAATGGAATAAAATCTGACAATGATTTAATGAATTCAGAATTTGGTTCTTACGGAGAAGAAAATAAGAAATGGTCTTCTGAAGACGCAAAAGGTTTTATAAAAATTATTTCTAATCAAAATAAAATTTATCAATATGTCAATAACAAATAAAATAAAAGTTGGAATTGTTGGAGGATCAGGATACACAGGTGGAGAATTAATCAGACTACTTGTTAATCACCCAAAAGTTGATATCAGCTTTATAAATAGTAAAACCTACACCGGAAAAAAAGTTGTTGACATTCATAAAGATTTAATTGGTGAATCAGAAATTAAATTTATTGATGAAATCAAAGATTGTGACTTAATGTTTCTTTGTTTAGGACATAATAAATCAGAGGAATTTCTAAGAAAAACATCAATTAATACAAAAACTAAAATAATCGATTTAAGTCAGGACTACAGATTAGAAAAATCATTTAAAGTAAAAGATGAAAAAAGAAATTTTGTCTATGGTCTTCCTGAACTTTATAAACACAAAATAAAAACAGCGAAAAATATTTCAAATCCTGGTTGTTTTGCAACTGCTATCGAAATTGGTTTAATACCCTCAGTTGAAAAAAAATATATTCATGGTGAAGTTCACACAAATGCAATAACAGGAAGCACTGGAGCTGGAATTGTGCCTTCAAACACAACTCATTTTAGTTGGAGAAATAACAATGTATCAAATTATAACGTATTCAATCACAGGCATTTAAACGAAATTTATCATCATTTAAATCAACTTTCAAATGAAATCAAAATTAATTTTATTCCAGTAAGAGGAAACTTTTCTAGAGGAATATTTTGTACAAGTTATTTTAAGTCTAATGTTAAAATTGAAGAAATTAATGAACTGTATAGACACTATTATAAAAATCATCCATTTGTACACATTTCTAAAAATGAAATTAGTTTAAAAGAAGTTATAAATACAAATAAATGTATTCTTCATTTAACTAAAGTCAATGACAAAATATTAATTACATCAATTATTGATAATTTAATTAAAGGTGCATCTGGACAAGCTATTCAAAATATGAATTTAATGTCTGGTTTTGAAGAAACGACCGGTCTTAATTTAAAATCATCAATTTTTTAAAAAATAATAAAATAATGAAAATATCAATTTTAGGAACAGGAAATTTGGGATCTAGCATAGCAAGTGGTTTGTTAGAAAAAAATATGATAACCCAACTGTTTTTAACAAAAAAAAACTTATCAACTTTAAATAAATGGGAAAAAGTTCCAGAAGTCAAAATCACAACAAATAATAGTAATGCTGTAAAAAACTCTGATATTATAATTATTTGTGTTCAGCCTTCTCAATTTGAAAATTTAGCAAATGAAATTAAAAATTATTTGACCGATAGGCACACAGTAATTTCCACTATAACTGGTTTATCGATAAATAAAATCGAAAAAATTTTTGGTGCAAAAACAAATATTATTAGAGCAATGCCTAACACTGCTATTTCAATTGGTAAATCTACTACTTGTATATGTAACAATAAATATGGGAAATATAAAATAGAATTAGCTGAATCCATTTTTAACAGCTTGGGTGAAACTTTCATAATAAATGAAAATGACATGCAGGCTGCAACAGTTTTATGTGCTAGTGGAATTGCTTTTTGGATGAGACTAATTAGATCAACAGCTCAAGGTGGTGTTCAACTAGGTTTTGAAAGCAATAAATCATTAAAAATGTCTATTTCAACAGCTTTAGGAGCTGTATCACTATTAATGAATAATAAAAGTCATCCTGAACAAGAAATTGACAGGGTTACAACGCCGAGCGGTTGTACGATAAAAGGCTTGATTGAAATGGAACATCATGGATTAAGTTCTGCACTTATTAGTGGATTGTCATCCTCTTTTGAAAAAATTAATCAAATATCATCGAAATGAATTTATTTAATGTATATCCACTTTACGAAATGACACCATCACATGCCAACATGTGTTATGTATTTGACAAAAAAGGAGAAAAATATCTAGATTTATATGGGGGGCATGCTGTTATTTCAATTGGACACAATCATCCTAATTATATTAAATCTCTAACAAATCAATTAAATAAAATTGGATTTTATTCCAATTATATAATTAACGATTTACAAAAAGAAGTAGCCAATGAAATAATACAACAATCTAATTGTCATAATTATAAATTATTTATGACAAATAGTGGGGCTGAATCCAATGAGAATGCATTACAAGTTGCTTCATTTTATAACAAAAGAGAAAAAATAATTGCATTTAAAAATTCATTTCATGGAAGAAGTAACGCTGCTCTTAGTATAACTGACAATTATAAAATTAAATCAGAAATAAATAAAAAAATTAATGTGATACACATAGAATTTAATGACAAAGCAAGCTTTGATAAAGAAATTTCTAAGGGAGATGTTAGTTCAGTAATTTTTGAGTCAATTCAAGGAGTTGGAGGATTGGATCAACCAAGTACAGAATTTATTAAACACATTTCAAAAAAATGTAAAGAATTCGATACGTGTTTAATTGCTGATGAAGTTCAATCTGGATTTGGAAGAACAGGAGATTTTTTTGCATTTCAAAATCATGATATAAATCCTGATATTATATGCATGGCCAAAGGAATGGGAAATGGTTTTCCTGTTGGTGGAATCCTTATTAAAGATCATATAAAATCAAGTTTTGGTATGTTAGGAACGACATTCGGTGGAAATCATCTTGCATGTTCAGCAGTATTAGCAGTGTTAAAAACCATAAAAGAAGAATCTTTACTTTCAAATGCTAAGGAAATGGAAGTTTATTTTAGAGAAAAAATTTCAAAAATCAAATCAGTAATTAAAATTAAAGGAAGAGGACTAATGTTGGGTATTGAATTTGATTTTGAAGCTGCGGATTTAAGAAAAAACCTAATTTTTAATCACAAAATATTCACTGGCGGAAGTGCTAACAAAAATCTTCTTAGAATTTTACCACCACTTAATATTAACAAGTCTCACATTGATATGTTATTTAACGCTTTAAAGGAGGAAGTAAAATGAAAAAATTTATAAAATGTAACGACTTAATTGATTTTGAATTATCCGTTAATCAAATTATTGATTCAAAAAAAAACCCAACAAAAGAACTCTATAATAAAAAGGGGAAAGTTCTTGGTTTGATTTTTTTTAATCCTAGTTTAAGAACAAGATTGAGTACTCAAAAAGCTGCAATGAATTTGGGAATGAAAACAATATGTATGAACATTAAGGATGAAGGATGGCAACTTGAATTTGACGACAATGTAATAATGAATGGAGATAAAGCTGAACATGTAAGAGAGGCTGCAAAAGTTATTTCAACCTATTGTGATATTATTGGTATAAGGTCATTTGCAAACTTATCTAATAAAAAGTCAGATTTGGAAGATAAAGTAATTAATTCTTTTGTAAAACACTCAACAGTTCCTATTGTCAATTTAGAAAGTGCTTTAAGTCATCCTCTACAATCTTTAGCAGATGCAATAACTATTAAAGAGATGAGTAAAGTAAAAAAACCCAAAATAGTATTATCGTGGGCTCCACATCCTAAACCCCTTCCCCACGCTGTAGCTAATTCTTTTATTGAAATGTGTAGGCTTTGTGATTTTGATTTGACTATTGCCAATCCAATTGGTTACAATTTAGATAAAAAAATTACAGAGGGATATAAAATCGTTAATAAACAAATTGATGCTTTTAAAAATGCAGATTTTATATATGCTAAAAATTGGTCATGTTTTGATGATTATGGAAAAGTAAATATCAAAGACAACTCTTGGACAATTGATGACAATAAAATGAGTTTAACTAATAAAGCTTACTTTATGCATTGCCTTCCAGTAAGAAGAAATATGATTGTTACTGATTCTGTTTTAGAATCTAACAGTAACATTTCAATAAAACAAGCAAGTAATAGAGTTCATGCAACTCAATTTATAATTAATGAATTATTGAAAAATGAAAACTAAATTAACAATTGTAAAAGTTGGCGGAGTTATTTTAGATGACAATTTATTATTTGAAGAATTTTTGAAAAACTTTTCATTAATTAATGAAAATAAAATAATTGTTCATGGGGGTGGTATTATTGCATCTAACTACATGATTAGACTTGGAATAATACCCAAAATGGTTAATGGAAGAAGAATAACTGATTCTAAAACATTAGATATAGCTGTTATGACCTATGCAGGACTGATCAATAAAAAAATCGTTTCAAAACTCCAGAAATTAAATTGTAATTCAATTGGCCTTTCAGGAACTGATGGAAATTTGATTAAATCAAAAATTAGAAAAGTAAATAAAATTGATTATGGTTTTGTAGGGGATATTGAAAAGATTAATGATGAATTTTTATTTAGTCTGTTAAACTCAAATTTAACGCCTACAATTTGTTCTCTTACACATGATAAAAAAGGACAACTTTTAAATACTAATGCTGATACCATAGCATCTGAAATAGCTATAGCGATGTCAAAATATTACAATGTAACATTAAAATATTGCTTTGATAAATCAGGTGTATTAATGGATCAAAACAGTAATACTAGTATTAAAAAAAATATAACCAAAAAAGAATTTAAAAAACTTGTTGATGATAAAATAATTTACGAAGGAATGATCCCGAAATTAGAAAACTGTTTTCATGCATTAGAAAATGGAGTTAATAAAATTTATATAGGAGATATAGATATTTTAAACACAATTAAGCATTGTACAAAAATCACACTCTAATGAACGAACTTAAACTAAAATCTATTGAACTATTAAAAAAGTTGATCCAAACTGAATCATTTTCAACAAAAGAGGACAAAACTGCTGAGCTGATTCAAAAATGGTTTAAAAAAAACGATATAGTTTCACAGAAATTTAATAATAATATTTATGCTTTTAACAAATATCATGATTCAAAAAAACCCTATATATTATTAAACTCTCATCATGATACGGTTAGACCAAATTCTGGATATACTTTAAATCCTTTTGATAGTATTATTAAAGACAAAAAACTGTTTGGATTAGGAAGTAATGACGCAGGAGGAGCACTAGTCTCATTAATGGCTGTTTTTTTACATTACTACAATAAAAAAAACTTAAAATACAACTTGATCATATTAGCCTCAGCTGAAGAAGAATCCTCAGGTGATAATGGAATTGCGTCAGTCATTCCTAAATTACCAAAAATAAGTTTAGCAATTATTGGAGAACCTACATTAATGAAGATGGCAGTAGCTGAGAGAGGATTAATTGTTTATGATCTAAAAGTTAATGGAACAGCATCACATGCGGCTCATAAAAACAACGATAATCCTATTATTAAATCAATTAATATTTTAAAATGGATTAATGATTTAAGTTTTGACAAAGAATCAACTTTTTTAGGAAAAGTTAAGACCACAGTTACTCAGATAAATGCAGGAGATCAACACAATGTAGTACCCTCAAATCTAACCATGGTTTTAGATGTAAGGGTTAACGATTGTTATACAAATAAAGAGATAAATGATTATATAGTTAAAAACTCCCCTTGTTATATAAAAGCAAGATCTCTCAATTTGAATTCATCTTCAATTGATTCAGATCATGAAATAGTTTTAGCAGCAAATAAGTTAAATATTGAAAAATATGGATCTCCTACTCTTTCAGATCAATCAAAAATAAGTTTTCCCTCTGTCAAAATTGGTCCTGGAGATTCAAAAAGATCGCATACAGCAGATGAATTTATTTACATAAAAGAAATTGAGGAAGCTATACCTAAATACATAAAACTTTTAAACGAATTACTTTAAAAAAACGATTATGAAACTTTGGAATAAAGAAAACAGTCTTAATGAAAAAATTGAAAAATTTACAGTTGGAAAGGACAGGGTTTATGATTTATATATCGCTAAATATGATGTTATTGCATCGATAGCTCATGCTAAAATGTTAAATAAAATTGGAATACTAAAAAATGATGAATCTGAAAAAATATTAAATGTCCTTGATGACATTGGTAAAGATATTAGCTCAGGCAACTTTAATATTGAAAATGAATTTGAAGATGTTCATTCAAAAATAGAATCAATTTTAATTAAACATTTAGGTGTAATTGGAAAAAAAATACACACTGGAAGATCTAGAAACGATCAGGTTTTAGTAGCAACTCAACTTTTTTTAAAAGATGAAACTTTACTGATCAAGGAATTGACAGTTAAATTATTTGATACACTACTAAATTTAGCCGAAAAAAATAAAAACAAATTACTTCCCGGTTATACTCATCTTCAAGTAGCAATGCCGTCATCTTTCGGCTTATGGTTTTCATCATATGCTGAAAACTTAATTGATGATATTTTATATTTAAACACTGCTTATAAAATTAACAATCAGAATCCTCTTGGTAGCGGAGCTGGATTTGGAAGTTCATTTAAAATTGACAGAGATTTTACAACTGAAGAATTGAAATTCGATGAATTAAAGTATAATGTTGTATCAGCACAATTAAGCAGAGGTAAAGTTGAAAAATCAGTGATAATTGCTATAAATTCAATTGCTAGCACTTTATCAAGATTATCGACAGATGTATGTTTTTACATGAGTCAAGAACTTAATTTCATTTCTTTTCCTAATGAAATAACAACAGGTTCTAGTATAATGCCTCATAAAAAAAATCCAGATGTTTTTGAGCTCATTAGAGCTAAATGCAATTCATTACAATCACTTGTAAATGAATTTAATATTCTTTCAATAAATCTATCTAGCGGCTATCATCGAGATATGCAATTGTACAAAGGAAAAACCATTGAAGCAATAATTGAAATAAAAGATTGTTTAGAAATTTTAGATTTTACAATTAAAAAAATTAAAATCAGAGATAACATATTAGAGGATAACAAATACGATTATGTTTTTTCAGTTGAAAACTTGAACGAATTAGTTGAAAAAGGTTATTCATTTAGAGATGCTTATATCAAAATATCTGATGATATCAAGAATAGAGATTTTATTCCTAAAAGAGATTTCAAACACGTCTTAAAAGGTAGTATTGGTAATTTGTGTTTAGATAAAATTAGAGCGAAAATGAATAAAGCTATTATTTAAATATGGAGAGCTCTATTTTCAGTAGCAGCTAGTGCTGCTTCTTTGATTGCTTCAGCATATGTTGGATGTGAATGGCTCATTCTGGAAATATCTTCAGCAGAAGCTCTGAACTCCATTGCAGTTACTGCCTCAGCTATTAAATCTGCAGCTCTTGCTCCAATAATATGCACTCCTAGAATTTCATCAGTTTTTTTATCAGCGAGTATTTTGACAAAACCATCAACATCCATACTGGCTCTGGATCTTCCAAGTGCTCTCATAGGAAATTGCCCAGACTTGAACTCAATACCATTTTTACTTAGTTCCTGTTCTGTTTTACCAACAGAGGCAACCTCAGGCCATGTATAAATAACATTAGGTATTAAATTATAGTTAATATGAGGTTTTTGATTTGCTATAATTTCAGCAACTAAAACACCCTCCTCCTCAGCTTTATGTGCTAACATAGGTCCTTTGATAACATCGCCAATCGCAAAAATATTCTCATCATTTGTTTGCAATGTATCATTTACTGAAATTTGTCCTCTATCATTTACAATAATTCCAACTTTTTCTAAATCAAGACCTTTAGTGTAAGGTTTTCTTCCGACTGAAACCAAACAGTAATCACCATCAAAAGTAACTGTATTACCTTTTGAATCTTCAGCTGTTACTGTAACAATATTATCTTTAGAAATAATATTGTTAACCTTATGAGAAAGATTGAAATTTATTTTTTGTTTTTTAAAAATTCTTAAAAGTTCTTTAGAAACAGATTTATCCATAAATGGGGTAATCTTGTCAGAATATTCAACTACTGATACTTCGGAACCCAATCTATTGTAAACTTGCCCTAACTCTAATCCAATAACACCTCCACCAATAACAATAAGTTTTTTTGGAATTTCTTTGAGCTGAAGTGCTTCTGTTGAAGATATGATTCTATCTTTATCAAACTTGGCAAATGGTAAAGAAATGGGTTTAGATCCAGTTGCAATAACTGCTTTTTTAAAATTTATTTCTGAATAGCCTTTAATGTTTGAAATTTTTATTGTTTTATTATCTACAAATGATCCTATTCCATTAAAAACCGTAATCTTATTTTTTGACATCAAAAAATCTATTCCTTTAGTTGTCTGTTCAACAACAGAATTTTTTCTTGAAATCATCTTATTTAGGTCAACTTTAACAGTGCCTTCAATTTCAATTCCATGAGTTGAAAAATTATGAACAGCTTCATGATAGTGATGCGAAGAATCCAACAATGATTTCGAAGGGATACATCCCACATTTAAACAAGTTCCACCGAGTGTATTGTATTTCTCAATAATTGCAGTTTTCATCCCTAACTGCGCACATCTGATTGCACAAACATATCCACCAGGCCCAGAACCTATTACAACTACATCAAAATTTTCCATTGATTTTTTTTTCAAAAATACGAATGTTTTATTTTAATTCATAAATGAATTATATAAAATAAAGTATATTATTATAAGTAATTATATATTAGCAATATGGGAAAAAATAAGAATAAAAGTTCAGATAAA
>Ga0255783_10000919_pt1 | contig 32658 bp, 32 predicted proteins | sample 011ome_22_FD_179981 | JGI IMG/M metagenome (GOLD analysis project Ga0255783, IMG submission 179981) | Coastal salt marsh microbial communities from the Groves Creek Marsh, Skidaway Island, Georgia - 011507BT metaG (version 2) | ecosystem: Environmental > Aquatic > Marine > Intertidal zone >... | reverse complement strand
TTCATCTGTATGTACTGGCTCGAGGGACTCGCGCTCACCTACGGTTGTTACGTGCACTCGCACCCCGTTGAAGATCGCATTACCGGTTAATTCATCGATGGTAGCCACACTCGTAAGGTCGTTGTAACTCGCACCGGGTGTGGCGTTTGCCACACGCTGGCGGGTACCCGGACGGTTGTGTCCCCATAGGTGAGGTAAGCAAACCACGCCAGGCATAATGTCATCGCTGATCCTCACTGGGACCTCGATAGCGTCTCGCTCTGTGGATACGCGCACTAAAGTATTGGTTGTTATCGACCGCGCTCGCGCATCTTCGGGGTGCATAATGAGCTCAACCGGATTTCGACCCTTTACTAGTCGGTGGCTGTGATGCATCCAGCCGAGAGTTCTATTCGTTAAACGGCTGATGATTTGAAGGGTATCCGTCTCTTCTGCTTGACTCTGTAGTTCGTCTAAATGTGCCTTGAGTCGCGGTAAATCATCCAGCATGGGTTGGGGGGCTAGACGAATTGTTTTGTCACTAGTGAACAGCCGTTTTGGAAGACAGGGTGTGAGCTCTCCCAGGAAAACCCCGTGCGGCGCTTTCTTGAGCCGCTTTAGGTTCAATCCTGTCGTATTGAAGGGGTTAATGCCGGAGCCATAGGGGCCAAACCGTAGCCCTAGATCGATAATCCGATCGACACTGAGCAGTTTTCTCGAAATCCAACCCGTGACCCTAACTGTGAGACGCTGAACAAGCGAGGTTGCGCGCTTGGCACGGATGCCCTCCATTAATTCGCCAATGATTTCATAATCGGTGTAAACCTTGCCTTTTGGTTTGAAGAGAGCAGGTGAGTATTTCGCCCAATTGATAGTGTCGTAAGTGTGGTAGAACAGGTCGTAATGCTGTTTCTCAAATGGGCCGGCGGGCGGCAATATCACATCCGCAAAACGCGTTGTTTCATTTAAATAGGGATCAATGGATACCATGAACTCAAGTTGTGACAGCGCTCTCTCGGTATGATTTCCATCGGCCATCGACAGCACCATATTGCCTGCGAGTGCGACGAGGGCCTTCAGTTGACCGTCCCCGGGCGTAAGGATCTCATCGCCAAGAATCGCCATGGGGAACTCCCCACCAAACTCAGGGCGCTGCCGGATCCGCGAGCGGTAACGGTCATAACTAGAACTAGTGGCGGGCAATGAATCGATCGCGTTTCGCGGAAACATCATGCCCCCGGGTTTATCAAGATTGCCCGTAATAATGTTGAGCACCATAATCAGCCAGAGGCAAAGGCCTCCGAACTCGACCATCGACACTCCGGTTCGTCCGTAACACACCGCTTTGTCAGCGTCGGCAAATTCCCGCGCCAATCGCTCAATAGTTTCGACCGATATACCGGTAGCTCTCGCGATCTGGTTAAGCTCGAAGTCGTCTATCATCCTTACGACTTGTTCATAGCCGACGATATAGGGTTCAAGTCGGCCTAGGTCTGTAAGACCGTTATCAATGATGGACTTTATCAGTCCGATGAGCAGTAGGGCGTCAGTATTGGGTTTTATGAAGTGATGCTCATCGCAATAGGGCGCAGTTTCGTTGCGCCTTGGGTCGATGAGTACCGCCTTTCCGCCGCGCTCTCGAATTGCGTTCAGCTTTTTGTACGCGTTGGCACCTGTGGACATCATGGCACCGTTCGAGATCTTCGGATTTGTCCCTAACATCAAGAAGTAATCGGTACGATCGATATCGGGAACGGTGGCAAAGAACTGATGTCCCAGCATGTGGTGCCAGGCAAAGTTGTGGGGCACCTGATCGCAGGTAGAACCGGTGTAGATATGGCGGGTCTCTAAACCTTTGCGGAGCAAGTTCACCCCGAGTAGTGCGCCTATGTTATGCGCGGTGCTTCTTCCGCAATACGAACCAGCAGCGCCCGTACCGTGTCGGCGCTGTGTAGCGGCGACACCTTCAGCGGCGAAGTTAATTGCCTCATCCCACTCAACCTCACGCCACCCGTCTTTATCACTCTTCTTGGCCGGATCAATTCTCTGCCTTATTAGGGGTTTTCGGAGGCGATCGGGATCTGTGTGAATATCCTGGAGTCCTGTCGCTTTTGGACAAATATTACCTTTACTCAGGACATCGTTTTGATCGCCTCGAATGGCAATAATATTTTTACCGTCATGCTCTACTTCGATACCACACATGGTTTCGCAGAGATGACAGGTTCGATAATGAAATTGTGATTGTTTACTGCCCGCTTTTGCTGTCACGTTAGTGCTCTTCGTTATTGTTCTAGGATGACGCCTACTTTTCTATTCTTGCGCCTCGATCTGTTTAGCGACGGATGTTCTCTAGTGCCTTTTCAACTGCTTCACACTCTTCAAGCGTCATTGAACCTCCCTGTAGGCCAGAGGGCATCTAAGGTTTTCATAACTTCACCAAAAGCGATGCCCTGACTCACAAGTCCTCTGTGATCCACTGTTTATAAAGCGACCTAACAAAGGGTGCCTTTTGTTTCAGCTGAGCCTCTCGCGAATGGGGTAAGCGCTCTTCAACAATATCGATAACCATGCGTGTAATGGCTGGCAGGTCAGTTTGTCGAGCTTCGTCCAACGTAAGCCAGTGCAGGTCCAGAAGCTCCCCACTTGCACTACCCACAGCACTAGGATCGGAGTGAATCACGTCATCAAAGACCATAAAAAACCGCGTATCGAATCGTCGAGTACGGTAGGGCGGTGTAATCGCGCGGGCGATAAAGTCCATGGATTCGAGTGGAGGTAAGACGCCGTGGTCAAAGTATTGCTGCCAGCCCGTGTTGGAGGTCGTCAGGTGTGTGGAGGTTGGGCGACCAACGACGAGTCCTGTTTCTTCAAAGGTCTCTCTAATCGCGGCCAGTGCAAGCCCTTTCAGTTTTGCGTCACTTATTTGTGACTGTGTTCGTTTCCTTAAACGCGCCATCACCGGTTTCTGGAGCTCCGTTGGTACGTTGAGACGCTGATCTATGAGGTCAAGTCGGCCGCCGGGGAACACAAACTTACCCGGCATGAATTTGTGCTTCATCGAACGCTTCCCGAGGAGCAATCGAGGCTCCTTATGCTGGCGAACAATGATCAGCGTCGCTGCGTCTTTAGGACGAACCGCACGCTCATTACCCTGACGATATTCTTCTGGTCTACCCGGTGTTGTTCCGTAACGCCGCATTTTCCAAACCACGATTTATTGTTGTAGTGTCAGGTCAACGATAGGTGATTTTCTCGCCACCTGCACCCTGGAAGTGTTGTCATCCGGACTACCCCCGTGCGAACCTGCGTTGGACGGAATACGTTTTTACGCAGACCCTTTAAGAGGAAATAACGATGGATTTAGCGGCGTTTGAGGCTGGGGCAAAGAAAAATTGTCCCATCTATGAATTTCTGGGACTGACTGTGCTCGAAGCGGAAGATGGCGTCTTTAAAGCGTCGATTCCCAATACTAAGGAATCGGGCAATCACATCGGGATAATGCATGCAGGGGTTTTGTTTTCCCTAGGGGAATTTCTCGGAGGACTGATTACTGCCCGATATCTGGATAATCCGCGTAAGTTCCAGCCTGTGGTTCGTGACCTAAAGATTGATTTCAAGGCACCGGCGATGACCGACATCACTGCGACAGCCTACTTCACTGCGGAGCAGGGACTTGAAATGAATACGAAGCTTGAGGAAACGGGTCGTTATGATTTCCAGCAGAAGGCGGTGCTTACCGATGCTAACGGAACCGTCGTCGCTGAAACCTTAGGCTCCTACGCTCTGCGAAATTTTATGGGATGACTAACGACAGAGGGAAGAGATACGGAGACAGGGAAGACGCGGAGACATGCGAAAGCCAGCGCCCCCGCGGAGTAGGGTCTTAAAACGGCGTCAAAAAGACTGCCTGCCGAGTCTATCTGAAGCGCATCACCGCGCAGCAATTTACCAGCCCGAACTGAATCGGGACTGCCATATCGCTATCGCGCCTATCGCCTCTGTAAGTTCTAGGATGGATAGTCCGAGTTGGATTAGCAAAAATACGCTAGAGCGTGAGTCCGCCATCGACCACGAGTTGCTGACCCGTCACATAGGCGGCCATAGGTGAGGCGAGAAAAAGTACACCACCTGCGATGTCCTCAGGTCGGCCAAATCGAGGTATCGGGTTGGTCTGCTTAAACCTTGACTCGTTCTCCTCACCTGATTGATTCACGGTCATTTTTGTCGGAACCATGCCGGGTGCGACTGTGTTGACTCGAACCCCTTTGCGGCCCCACTTCTTTGCGAACGCTTTGGTTAGCTGAACTAGACCTGCTTTGCTAGCGCTGTATGCGGGATTGTTCAGCGCAGCGCTGATGGTTACGACTGAATCAATATTGACAATGCAGCCTTGGCTGGCGCGCAGAAGAGGATAAAACTCGGTACACAGCTGCATAGCGCCTGTTAGGTTTATATTGATGATCTTTTCGAAGCCTGCCCGCTCAAACTCTTCCTGTTTCCAAAGCACAGCGCCGATGCAGTTAGCCAGGACATCTAGCCCGGTGAATCTGGTAGCTAGGGCCGTAATGGCGTCTGGATCTTGCACATCCATCTGATGGAAAGTGAAGTTGCTGAAGTCGTTTTCGTAATTATCGGCTGGCCGAGTGCCCGTTATCGCTACCTCTGCGCCAGCCTCAAAAAAAGCAGTTGCCACACCGTAGCCGATGCCATCTGAACCTCCGCAGACGAGAACATTCTTTCCTGAAAAGTCGAGTGCGTTAACTAAACTCATTATCGAGGCCCCTGTCCGTCATCAATTTTAATAACCGTGCCGGTCACGCACTCCGAGGCCGGCGATACTAAAAAGAGGAGGGTACTGTCCATCTGCGCCGGGTCGCATATGCGTTTGCGCGGAAATCCTTGCGAAATGTCACCCACTCGCGACAGCATGCCGTCCATCATCTCGCTCGAGAAGGCGCCGGGAGCTATGCAGTTGACGTTAATGTGGTTGCGCGCCCATTCCATGGCGTGCGACTCGGTCATGCGGACAACCGCACTTTTGGTGGTTGAGTAGAGTGTGGTTGCAACAGCACCGGTGATGCTAAACGCGGCAACAGATGCGATATTGACAATTCTGCCCGGAAGTTTCTGTTCTATGAGGTTACGGGCAACTTCGCAGGACAGCACCCAGGGTCCGACGAGATTCGTATCAAACACGGCATCAGTGAGTTCGTCTGACATTTTTATGGCGCGTTCAGCGTCCGGTATTCCCGCATTGTTGATCAAGATTTGAATGGTACCGAGCTTCTCTTCTGCTTCTGCGAGTGCTGAGCGAATACTTGCTCTTGAGGTCATATCGAGCGGAATCGGTTCGCAGACGCCGCCGCTGGCTCTAATCTCATCGGCAAGCGTCTCTAATCGATCCACACGCCGTCCGGTTAAAGCGACCTTCGCGCCACAAGCCGCAAGCACTTTTGCAAAGCGCATACCTAGGCCCGATGTGGTACCCGTAACGAAGGCGACTTGGCCCGACAAATTGGTTGATATATTTGGAAGCGGAAACTCTGACATCGCATTTCTCTTGTGATTGTTATTAAAGAAACGTAAAGATGTCGGCCACCGCTCAAGAATGCAAGTGTGAGATAACAGACGCATTCACTGCAGATGAATTCGTTGATACAACAAAGCGATGTCTTCCAGCGATCTTGATTTGGGTGGCGACGACGGTGGGGCCAAGGGCGAGAAAAGCTTCCGCAAGTTTTAAGCAGAAACCACAAGCACTAGGCCACGTAGAGAGGAAAGTAATGCACATTAGAGACGAAGAATTTCACCCAGATTTACAGAGTCAGGTGCCCCATCTGCGCCGTATGGCATGGCTTATGAAAATCCCCGGTTTTATTCGTCTCGTCGACTGGGTTCGGCGGAAGGAGATGGGTAAAGACGTCGAGGGGCTGGATTGCTCTTCGGTGAACATCACCAGCAGCTTGGACGATTACTCGATCAGGACTCGGATTTACAAGCCGCAAAATATTGAGGGTCCGCTCCCGTGTCTTGTTTACTTTCATGGTGGTGGCTATGTCATGGGAGTCCCTGAGGGAGCGGCGGAACTCATCAAGAAGTTTATTGAGACCCGCCCCTGTGTGGTCGTAGCGCCCGATTATCGTAAAGCGAAGCATCGACCTTTCCCAGGTGGCTTCCAAGACTGTTATGACGCGCTTATTTGGGCTCGCGACAACACATCTATGCTCGGTTGCGCCGATAAGTACATTATCGGCGGACACAGTGCGGGCGGCGGCTTAACGGCTGCTGTGGCACTAAAAGCGAGAGATACGGGCGACGTGCCACTCGCTTTCCAAATGCCTTTTTACCCGATGATCGACGAAACCCAGCCCAGCGATCCGAAGCGCGATATCGATCCGCCCGTTTGGGACACAGGCCTTAATCGAATTGGCTGGCGTGCCTACCTGAAGGATGTGCGACGCGGCAAAGAGGAACTGAGTGCATACGCAGTGCCTGCTCGCGCTAGTAGTTACAAGGGGCTCCCTCCGACCATTACTTATGTCGGTGATAAAGATCCTTTTTACTGGGAAACGCAAACCTATGTTGAGCGGTTAGCTGCAGACGGTGTTGAAGTTGTAAGCACGGTTTTTGAGGGGTGCTATCACGCCTTCGAATACATCGGTGATGGAGGAGACATCGGTGCGTCAGCACGGCAATTTACCTTCGAGCACTTTGCAGTATTTTACGACCGCTTTGCTGCCTAGACTGTCGCTGAGCTTACTTCGTGGATTCTCGAGCTAGACGCTCACGATGGAGTAGTCGAAATCGGTAACCTCAGTTGGTTTACGCTGCTCAGCGGTTAGCAGTGTAATGCCGAACTCCTGTCGTAGGTCAGCGAGCGTACGGTCTAGAAATTCACCCGGTCGTTCAAAAGGCCATTTTTTATGCATCTTTCGGGTGTTTTTAATGACCTGCCACAGTGCTTTCCGATTTCGCCAGTAGACTCTGGGAATGACTAAGATGCCTAGTTGACCAACGACTGCCCGACTGAGCGCCTTAATTTCCGGTATTTGCTGATATTCCAGCAATGTCTTCCAAGAGAAATCGGTACCAAAGAACACCCAAAAGTCGAGTGTCGCTTCACCTTCCAGGGTGGTGTCGTGGCCAAATAGGACGTGCGTTGCATCATGGTAGAGCCATACCGAAATGGCAGCGTCGGGTGAATCGGTGAGTATCTTTCGACCGATATGAGAAAGGTAATGATGGTATTCCTCAATGGCCTCTCTAAGCGTTTGTCGGCTGTGCTGCGATTGATAGAGTAATTCCATAAACCTCTTTCCCTGCTCGATTTTTTCTAGTAGCCAAATGAGTTCAGTAAGGCGCGTTTTGTAACCTTGCGCTTTTTCTTGTGCACTCACAAGGGCCTCTAGGGATCAAAATCAGTTGTGGTAGCAGTAGTGCGTTGTGCGGGTTACCCTTTACGCTCACGGTATCAGGCGACCTTGAGGATTACTCAAGTTCGTAAAAGGATTGTTAGTTGACTCTACCGGGCTACGCCTACTTTGCGCTTTCTGTCATCTGTTTAATAACGCTGTATATCCCGATATTCTGGGCGGCTGGCGAATTTAAGGACACGTCGCAAGACATGAAACGATTTTTTATCGCTTTCCTGCCTGTGGGGCTTGGTGTCATTTATTGGATCGAGTACGCCGGGTTGGATTGGGTGCGTGTGGGTTCCAATTTTGCGTATGCAGCGTTTGGAAGCCTTATCTTGGCGCTCATACATAAGTTTTCGCAGCCTTGAACTGTCGAACAAAGATTTAAAACGAACAGACATCTGGGGGAAGATATGCCGGAAATGACGCTGCTTGGGTGGTTTCACACGATTATGGGTATAGCTGCACTGCTGTTGGCAGTAGGTGCTATTTCTCGACATGGGGTGATTAAGGCCTCAACTAAACTAGGCGGCGCCTATCTCGTGGTTACCGTTGTCGTTGCGGGATCTGCACTGGGCATATATAACCAAGGTGGATTCGGCATTGCGCACATCCTGGCCTTGTTAACCTTAGGTGCAGCGTTCGCTGGCTTCTTGCTGGAGCGTTTCAATATCCTCGGGGGGTTATCGAAGTACTTCCAAGCCATTGCCTACAGTGCAACGATTCTCTTTCATATGATTCCTGCGATTACAGATTTCCTGCGCCGACTTCCAGTTGGAGATCCGTTTATCGACTCATTCGACTCACCGGTGCTTCAAGGTTTCCACCTAGCGTTTTTGGCTCTCTATATCGTTGGGGCCACTGCTCAGGTGATTAAACTCCGAAAAGCCTCGCACTTAGTCGATTGATTAAGTCGCACATGAAAACGGCCATCTGGCCAAAGCGAGAACCCACATAGTCCTTTGATAGTGGGCAATTTATCGATCAAGTGCTGGTGCTATCGATTTCCAGAAATACAGCTGGGGCTAAACTCACTCCGTACGTTGCTGGCGTATTAACTGAGACATGAACAGCGAACAAGTTCATAGAAGTCGACGACGTCAGAGAACCATCTCCGGCTAAACGAAGTGGTGAGACGGGCAGTCAATATGTCACACTGATGGTCAGAGGTGGCGGCGCGTGGCCAAAAGTCCCTTTGTGTTGCGACCAAAAATCGAAAAATAAAGAAGTGAATATGGAGATCCAAACATGGACGATCGTTTGAGTACCTTTAAAGACGAAGCGGACGCCTACGCACAGTGTGACGCTGCGGGCTACACAGCCCACAAGTTCGATTTCCCAGCCGAGGAGAATGAGGCGCACTGGCACGATTTTGATTCGTTAACGTTTATCACCAGCGGCGTGCTTACTATTTTTGACGTTGAAAAAGGTGTTTCATACGCCTGTGGTGCGGGGACAAAAATCATTGGTCAGAAAGGCTTCGTGCATCGTGAAAAAAGTGATGGCTTCACTGCAATTATTGGTTTTGCGGCGGATCCTGCTTCCCTCACTAAGCCCATTAATAAACCACTGCCCGTCACGCTGTAAGACTAACAAGCGGTTTAGGCAGCGTTTGCAGGCCAACGAAGGATTGACTGGCTATTCTCTCGCAAGTGGGCGTCGTACAGAGAGATCAGCCGTTTTTTGGGGGCTAGGTGGCAAATACGTTTAATACAGTTTTGGGGTACTACGCCACACGCGTGCGCAAGCGATTGGGGTGGTCCGGTAATAACCGGGATCTCAATGATATCTTCAACTTCGTGCAGCTTGATGATCGAGTTGCGACGTCAGGTCAGCCAACAGAGCAGCAATTAAGCCTCATTAAAGAGGCGGGCTATACAACCGTAATAAATCTTGCACCCAAGAGTCACGAAAATGCATTGGGTAACGAGGATGAGCTTTTGAAGGAGTTAGGCATTCGCTATTTCCATTTGCCGGTCGTCTTCACTAATCCAACCAGGGATGATTTTGAGCGTTTTATAGAAACGTTCGAGCGTTGTGATGACGAGCGGATCTGGGTGCACTGCGCTGCGAATATGAGAGTTTCGGCGTTTTTCTATAAATATCGGGTAGAGCGGTTGGGGTGGTCAGAAGCATTGGCGAAAGCCGATATGGACAAGATTTGGGAGCCCGGGAAAGTTATGGCGGTTTGGCAGACTTTTATCGAAGAGCTTTAAGAGTAAAGAGGTTCGAGATTTAAGGGTTCTGAGATTAAAGGCGTTTGAGATTAAAAGGCGCTTGAGATGAGAGAGTTCCGAGTACAGCTAGCGCTTCGCATAATCTGAGTGAAAGGCGCTCTGTGTTGATTCAATGTTCCTAGCCCTCGTGTCTGCGTACGACTCCTCTGGAGGTTTGCAAAGAAATGTGGGTTGGTGAGCTAATCTGTTTTATGCGTTCGACGCATGAGAAAAGGGAAATCAGATGAAGTTAACAATAATAAAAAAGTGTGCAGTGGTTATTGGTTTTCTGAGCGGGTTATCTTTCGTGCCCTCGATTGCGCACGCCCAGACATTGGCGATCGAACCTTACGAGCATCGACCTAAAGTTGAGAATTCGATCGTTGAGGAGCGACTGGAGACATTGTTACCAAGATTAATGCGCGAGGCAGGTCTTGATATGTGGCTCGTCATCGCCCGCGAATACAACGATGACCCAGTCTTTCTTTCTTTAGTGCCAAAGCCACGATTTACGGCCCGTCGAACCACGATGCTGGTGTTTTTCGATCGTGGCGAGGCGGGAGTGGAGAGATTAACTGTCAGTCGTTACCCCCTCGGATCGCTGTATGAGACGGCCTGGGAGGGCGGTGATTTAGACGCCCAATGGGAACGATTGGGTGAGCTGGTTCGCGAGAGAGACCCAAAGCGAATCGGTGTTAATACTAGCGATACCTGGCCGGTTGCCGACGGTTTAAGTCACAGTCTCTACGAGAAGTTAATTGATGCTGTCGGCCCAAATTTAAGCAATCGAATAGTGCCCTCAGAGGCGCTGGTCGTTCGGTGGATGGAGACGCGACTCGATCATGAAGTCGAGGTTTGGCAACGGGCGGTTGGTATTGCGAGGGAGACGATTGCGCGGGCCTTCAGTAGTGAAGTGATTACCCCGGGGGTAACCACGTTGGGTGACGTCGCTTGGTTCATTCGTTCGCGTTTCGAGGAAGAGGGGCTGGAGCCCTGGTTTCATCCGGATGTAAATCGTCAATGGCGGGGCGCGGATTTCGGCGAGAACGCACCTTTCTTGGGTGATGGTTCAGCGGATATGATTATCCGACGCGGCGATCTGCTGCACACCGATGTAGGCCTTTGCTATCTCGGCCTGTGCACCGATACCCAAGAGATGGGATACGTCTTAATGTTGGGAGAGACGGAGGCACCTGAGGGTTTAAGTGCGGCGATGTCCGTTGGAAACCAATGGCAGGACTTACTCACCAATGAATTTAAAGCGGGCCGCACCGGTAATGAGATATTAGCTGCGGCGCAAAAGTCGCTTAAGGAAGCGGGCATCAAACACGCGATTTATACCCACCCCTTGGGTGTATTTGGTCATGCGCCCGGTCCAACGATCGGGATGTGGGATAACCAGGGACCCACACCGGGACGAGGCGATTGGCCGTTGTACCCAATGACGGGGTACGCCATAGAGGGAAACGTCACGGTTAATATTCCCGAATGGGGAGGCCAGCCTGCGCAGATGAAACTGGAGCAGAGTGCTTTTTTTGATGGGAACGCCGTGTATTATCTCGCGGGGCGGCAAAAGTCGCTGCATCTGGTGAAGCATTAGCCGACCAACAAAAGAACGCTAGGCGACAAGCAGCTGATTGATCCCATTTAACGACTCCATATAGAGCCGCGCGTAACTTTAGTTTTCATCGTGCATCCACGAGGGAACACGATTCTCAAGTTTCGCACTGGCGAGTAGCGCCACACTATCGAGCCCCCCTGAGTACATAATTAGACTTCGAATATTGGTTCTCGACTTTTTGGTGCGTGCAGCCTCGAGACTCTTATCTAGCGCGGTAGCCGCGGTCATATTGAGTGGGTAGCCGATATCGTTGTCCAAACTAACCTCCTGTCCTGCAGTTACTTACCTCTTGCCTAAAGCGAAGCTAACCTAAATCGCTGCACAGTATTCAAATTCTGGGCATGCGCGGTAGGTTATAGCATCATGGGTCAAAGCGAGTAGGGCGTATCAACATGATTGAACCTAATGAATCGTTCGATGGAACGTGGCCTTTCAAGGCGCGGTTCACCAATGCGTCGGGCTTTAAACAGCACTTCGTCGATGAGGGTCCAAGAGAGGGAGAGATAGTCCTCTGTCTTCATGGTGAACCCACTTGGGGTTATCTCTATCGCAAAATGATCGGGCCGCTGGCTGAGAGCTTCCGAGTCGTGGTGCCCGATCACATGGGTTTTGGAAAATCGGAAACACCTCAAGACCGCGTTTACACCTTGCAGACCCATGTAGAAAACCTAGAGCGATTTGTTGAAGAGCTCGATTTACAGGACATAACGATTGTTTGCCAGGACTGGGGTGGTCCAATGGCCGGCGCCTTTACTGCCCGCAATCCGACCAGAGTGAAGCGCTTGTTCATCGCAAACACGGTGCTCGGCTATGGCGGTGGACAAGCGGCTGGCGGTCGTACGCCTTGGTTTGAGTGGATTGCCAAGCATGAGGAGGCCGGGACGTTAAACGGGATTCTTGGCGAGCTGGGTAGCACTGTTCTCTCGGTTATGAAAATTATTGGCTTCCAAAACTCATCGGTAGTTGACGATACATGGATACGTGCTTACTCGGCGCCATTTCCAGATCGCGCGTCATGCATCGGGGCGATTAACTTCCCGCTCGATGTACATTACGGGCGATTCCTACCCTTTGTGTTCGCAACCATGGAGACAGGTGACATGGAGGCCTTGAGGGCAAAGCCAGCCATGCTGATCTCCGGGGATAGGGATTATGGGATTGCCCAAGATCATGCGATTTCCGACTTCAAGGGTATTTATCCTCATGGCCAGGTCGTCAAAGTGGATGGAGTCGGGCACTTTTGTCAGGAGGATATCCCTGAGGAGCTTGTGCGGTTCATTGCGGAGTTTATCCGCGATAATCCTTAATGAGGCTAGACCAGAGCGCCACTGAGTACCCAAAGACCCGCTAGGGCGAGCATCGCGCCTGCCATGCGATTCGCGTTCATAAGCCCTTGAGAATCGGCGAAGCGTTTAGCCAGCCACTGGCCACCCGTCGCATATGTTGTCATAGCAATGAACTCTGTACTCATCATGATGATGAGCATAGTGACGAATTGTGGATAGAGCGCGGCGTCGCTCTCCACGAAGCCGGGAAGCAGCGCCATTAAAAAGGCCCAACCTTTAGGGTTACTTACCGCTGTCACGTAACCCAGTAATGCCAGCGCACCTGCTTGGGTGTCATCGAGTCGTCGTGCCTTCAGGTCTTCAGGTGTCTCGTTAAACAGGCGGATCGCCAAATACAGCAAGTACGCCCCGCCTATGGCTGAAATTACTTGAAAATATAAGGGATCTCTCGTCAGCAACCACCCCAGACTCCAAAACGTTGCTGCGAACACAGTGGCGACACCCGCTAACTCGCCCCACATCATCCAAAGTGTTCGGCGATAGCCTATTGAAAGGCCCAGCGTAAATGCTAAGGTCATGCACAGACCTGGAGTGAACGACACTGCAGCGATAGTAGGGATAAATAATAGAATGAGATCCGGCGTCATGATTACCTCTAAACCGGCGGCAATAGTATCAGGGTTCGACCTTTCTAGTCGGTCGTTAGCGATAGAAACCTGGTGCAGATGGCTCTTGGCTATTTTCACAAGCCTCGTTTTAACAGGAGCTGTGTCTGTTGCGCATGCCCAGGTGACGTTTTTCTCGGAAGGTCCTGGGGCAGATCAGGACCTGCCCTTCTCAGAAGCAGTTCGTGTGAACGGTTTGCTCTTTGTTTCGGGCCAGGTGGGGACTGATAACTCAGGCGCACTGGTAGCAGGAGGAATTGAATCCGAGTCCCACCAAGTAATGAAAAATATCAGGGACATTATTCATCGTCGAGGCTTGACGATGAATAACGTTGTTAAATGCACGGTTTTCCTTGCCGATGTGTCCCAATGGGGTGAGTTTAACAAGATCTATACCACCTACTTTAGTAAACCATACCCAGCGCGTTCCGCATTGGGTGCAAATGGCCTTGCTTTGGGGGCCGCATTGGAAGTTGAGTGTATAGCCGCTTACCCAATACTCTCTGAGCCGAGGACCATGCCTGATGAAAGATCCTAGAGGTATACAGCTTCTAAGTATTGAAACAGTGCCCATTGGGATGAAGCCACTGGGTCTCGTGAGAGGGAGCACCGCGCGTTCTCGGAACATTGGAAGAGACATCACTGCTGTTCTTAAGAATGTCGTTGGGGGAGAGGTGAAATCCTATACCCAGCTAATGGCAGATGCGCGCGAGGAAGCGATCTATCGCATGCAGGAAGACGCTGCGAGATTAGATGCGACTATGGTAGTAGGCGTGCGTTTTGCGTCGTCCATGATCACTCAGGGTGTTTCAGAGATGGTTGCCTGGGGCACAGCCATTGGCCCGAGTGAGGACTGAGGCCCATGTGGACGCTACTGATAATCGCCATCTTGTGCATTCCTGTCGCCTACAACCGGATGGGAGAGAGGCGCGCTGAGCGCTTTGAAAAACGCGATAACTGATTGGTCGTAAAGTTAACGGCGCAGGTGTCGCCTAAAAGGTATCCCCCGATTCTAACTCTCCAAAACGTTGCAATCTCGACGTTAGGATCGCCGCTTGGCGATGTTTTACCGCTTGTTGATACACCGGGTCCGTAACCATTTCTAAGAAGGCACTCGCACTCGGGTAGCGCGCTATGAAAACCTGATCCCAGTATTCATCGGTTGGGCCAATGACTGTGGCCTCAAAATTCCCGCGCCAGATAATCGAGCCGCCAACGCGAGAAAAAATGGGGCCGCTGTCTTTACCGTAGTTCGCGTAGGCTTCACCGCCCGTCATTGGCGTGTTCTCAAGCGGGTGGCCGGCTTCGTATTTGGCCTGTGCATAGAACTTCAGCTTGTTGAGCATCAGGATTGGCGTATTTCGGTCTAGTGCTTTGAAGGCATCGAAGTTCTCGCGCGAGGGGTCTACAAATTGTTCACTGTTCATGAGAAGTCGTTCCCGGTGCTAAGGCCGTGGTATTCTTGGCTTCGTTGTTTTAGTAAGTCATTCAGTTTGTTTCATATCTTTTATGACAACACCACATATCCTGAACGAGTGAAACAAAAAGAACAGCAACATCATCGAAATTATGGTCTTGCAAGAGCACAGCGCAGGGCGTAAGGCCCGGTAAAACATGTATGTCATGCAGGGCATCTAAGAGATGGAATAGACGAAGAGGCCACGGTGCAGGATTTAGTTCGCAATACACTTGAAGAACATATTTTAGTAGCTACAGCCATGCAGGCTCTTGAGCCAAAGATCACTGAGGCTGGCCGCACCTGCGCTCATGCCTTGCAATCGGGCCATCGGATCTATTTGTGTGGAAACGGCGGCTCTGCTGCCGATGCGCAGCACATTGCAGCTGAGTTGATTGGTCGTTTTGTGGGGGAGCGGCGCTCGCTTCCAGCCGTTGCATTGACCACCGATACGTCAGCGCTCACCGCTATCGGTAATGACTACGGGTACGATCAGGTGTTTAGTCGTCAGGTTGAAGGCCTCGCTGAGGAGGGTGACGTGCTGATCGCCATTTCAACCTCAGGGAACTCGGCCAATATCCTAAACGCTGTTGAGGTGGCACGAGGCTGTGGTGCGCGAGTCATTGGCTTGTCGGGTAAATCGGGTGGAGCGCTTGAGAAGGCTGCTGATCTGTCAATCATTGTTCCCTCGGACGTCACCGCCCGAATTCAAGAGATGCACATTGTGATCGGCCATTTGTTATGTGCACTTATCGAACGCCAACTAGAGCTCGACTAAGTTAATTAATGACTCTTCGTGCAGCCTTTTTAGATCGTGACGGGGTTATCAATGTTGACTCGGGCTACGTCAGCCGTTGGGACGACTTTGAATATCTTCCTAATGTAGTTGAGGGTATGAAAGTACTGCAAAACGCGGGTTTTGAGCTCGTCGTGGTTACTAATCAATCAGGTATCGCTCGGGGTTACTACTCGGAGGCTGACTTTCTTTTTCTTTCGGAGATGATGAAAGCGGATCTCGCAAGCAAGGGTGTGACGTTATTATCGGTTTATTACTGTCCCTACCTAGAGGACGCGGATTTAGAGGCTTATCGACAGGCTTCAGAATTGCGAAAACCTGAGCCGGGGATGTTGTTAAAAGCCGCTGAGGAGCATGGTCTGGACTTGGCTCGATCGATCATGGTTGGCGATAAGGCCTCGGATATGCTTGCCGCGGAACGCGCCGGCGTCCCTCATCGCTATCACCTGACAGAAGAGGCGCCTTACAAGGCTAGTATGAGGGTCAGTAGCCTACTTGAAGCAGCGCTAGAAGCCACCGGACACTCGACTTAGGAGCTGAGGTTTACCGAGACGCTAGCTGCCCGGTAAGGTCTCTGCGATCCCAGTTGCTGCCTCGAAATGGGGCTGAAACTGGGCCTTTTCAGGTGACCGAGAAAGACCCTATCGTGGCTGGGTGTTATGAGTGCTTTTGGCACCATTAAAAATGGTAACCCAATAGCTCGATGTCACGAGCAAACGCCTTTTCAACGAGCGCCTGGGTTTCCGGCGTGTAGTACTCCCGATAAGCAAGTCGATCACCCGCTTTTCGTTTGTGAGGCAACTCGATTCTAGGAATTCCAATGACCTTACAGCAGTGATCGAAGTCTTGCTGTAGTGTTTCATAATGCCCAATGAAGTCGACGATTAGCTCCCCGTTAAGATCCACTAAATAATTCGATTGCGGCGTAATTGAGGTGTCGATGTGGTACTGCCACTCGCGTTCAGGGTCCAACTTTCGATGTAGAAACTCGGCGAAGCTTTCATTGGGCTTCATGAGGTTAGGTCGTTCACGTCGGATATGGTGATACGAGCTCACCTGCAAGTCCCAAGGATTGCGCACGAAGGCAAACTTAAACAGTGAGTCGTAAAACTCGTGTGGAAGCATTTCCTTGGCGGCAATTGCTTTTGCGTGTCTCGGCAGCTTTATCGCTAGTTCATGGTTAGCCATACGGCTCAGTTTGCTAGCGAACCATATCGGCGCGTAGTAGGGGTCTCTCCAACGATATTTCTGTAGCGCTGAGCGAACGCTCGTACCGCCGGTCTTGGCAATGTGGATGAACAGGAACTTTTTCTGGTGTGATAACAGCATGTCACGATGAAACACGCTGGCGAACAGCGGCGCAAGTCAAATTGTTGATTTTTGGCTTATTAACTTGTGTTGGCTGGAGTTGCGCTGTGCATTTCGTTAACCTGAGCCGTGTATTCATGGGAAGCCCAGCCGCCGAAAACTCAAAAAAATGTCGCAGCAAACCCTGATTCCAGCTCCACTTATGTGGGTCTTCCTCTTTTTTTCACTTGCTGTGAGTGTTGCAACGCGTCAGTTGATTTGGCTCATGGTCGTTGTGACGATCGGCACGCTGTTGACTGATCGTAAGTCTGTGTTCTCCACCGAAGGCATGAAGCGAGCGGCCTTACTATTTGCTTGCATTGCTATCCCGGGATTTATCAGCCTCATTTTCTCGATAAACCCTGACCGAGGATGGTCCGCAGCGTTTAGGTTTGCGGCCTATGGTTTGGCGGCCTGGGTCGTGCTCAGTGCAAAATTGGAAGAGGGTGATGCCAAACAGATCATGTCATGGCTAGGCATATTGCTTGTCGCGTGGGCTATCGATGGCTTCATCCAGCTCTTAACCGGGGTCAGCCTTTTGGGCGATCCGCTGATTGAACTGGGTGAGTCGGGTGCCGTAGTAACGGGGTCCTTACAGCTCGGCTATGGCGCCACAATTGCAATTCTCTCGCCATTTTTTCTTGAAGCCCTTCGGCGGGCTGGTGGTGTCGGTATAGGTATTCTTTCGATACCTGTATACGCGGCAGTTGTCATGAGCAGTCACCAATCCTCTGCGGTTCTCGCACTTATTGGGCTCGCTGTCTGGGCGACGCTTGCGCTGAGGCACCCTGAAGTTGGCGCGAAACGACAAATCACTGGTTTCGTGATCTCTGGGATTGTTGGCCTACTGGTGGGTTCGTACTTGTCTATCGTGACTGGGCAAGTCAGTACGATTGCCGATGCACCTGCGCGATATCAATCGATCCTTTACCAGCCCCAGCTTTGGGAAAATGCGTGGGTCGCATTCAGAGAGAACTGGTTCACGGGTGTTGGCATGAGAGCTTTTGGTACGTTCGCTGCTGCGCAAGATGCCTTCCAGGGCACAGGGGTCTCCGAAACCTGGCACCCGCACCTCACCTTACTCGAGGTTCTCTCGGAGACTGGCCTTGTTGGCTTGGTGGGCTACGGAGTTCTCCTCTATTTGTTGTGGGGCTACCTCAGGGATGAACGCATGCCAGTAGCGGTGGCGGCATTGGTGGCTATTCTTGCAGTATTCCCCGTTGCTACCGCGGTCGGGATTTACAGTTACATCGGTGGCAACTTAATTTTTCTCACCTTTACCTTGCTCATTGCCCTTGATAGGGACTGCCCTTATCCAACGCCCATTCCGGCTATCGATGCCCACTGATTAACGAATGTCAGTAACTTCTCCAAAGCGAATTTTGATCATCCGTTTAAGCGCGATTGGAGATGTCGTGTTTGCATCCCCGCTAGTCCAAGCCTGTAAGCGTCGATACCCCGATGCCGAAATCGATTGGCTTGCAGAGGGAGTGGTTCGTCCTCTCATTGTCGGCATGCCGTCGGTTGGGCGGGTTATTCTTTGGCCTAGGCAGGAGTGGCGAGCCTTGTGGGAGGAAAAACGTTTAATCGCTCTCTTCAAGGCAGTTGGACGCTTTCGCCGCGAGCTCCAATCGAGAGACTACGATTTGGTGGTCGATGCTCAGGGGCTGCTAAAAAGCGCCTTCCTCGCGTGGCTAACGGGTTGTCGTGAGCGTGTTGGTTTTAAGTCGAAGGAACCTAATGGGCTCTTCCTATCGAAACGTTATCCCAAGCAAATAACGTCAAGGATCAGCTCAGAGTATTTGGGATTAGCGCAGGAGCTCGGATGGGATATCAGTCAGTTTGACATGGTGCTGGGCGTTACGGATGAGGATCATGCAAGGGCTGCGTCCATTGCTGAGTCACATAGCTATATCGCGATTGCACCTTTCACCACGCGGCCCCAGAAGCATTGGACACCAGACCACTGGCGCTCTCTCATTATGGCGCTCTCTGCTCAAGGTTACACAATAGGCTGTCTTGGCGGCCCCGCTGATCGCAGCGAGGCGGCCGTGATGCTCGAAGGCTTGAACGTTGAGAATTGGGTAGGCAGTCACCCACTTGGCGTTAGCGCAAGCCTTGTGAGTAATGCAACGGCGGTGATTGGCGTTGATACGGGGCTTACGCATATGGGCATCGCTGCGGGTGTGCCCACGGTTGCCCTGTTTGGTTCTACCTGCCCTTACACGGAGACAGGTCGAGATAATGTTGACGTGATTTACCACGACCTTGATTGCGCTCCGTGTAAGCGGCGTCCCACCTGTGGCGGAGCATACACGTGCATGACCGGGATATTACCCTCTGAAGCGTTAGCGGCTTTAGAGCGCGTTTTGGGTCGCACGCCTGTTGCGTGCAATATCGAATAAACTATCCTCGAGAGTACAGACCTCCGCGACCTTCGCAACGGCAGTCCTGACAGCAGTAGAGAATTTTTCCATGGCCAATATCCCAGATTTCCAGAACGCTAAGGTGCTAGTAGTCGGCGACGTCATGCTAGACCGGTTCTGGCATGGAAGTGCTACTCGGATGAGCCCAGAGGCACCTGTGCCTGTTGTGAATGTGGGCGAGGTGGATGACCGGCCGGGCGGAGCAGGTAATGTTGCGGTGAATCTCGCTGCGCTCGGTGTCGAAACTACCCTCTCAGGTCTTGCTGGTGATGACGAGCATGCAAAAGTCCTGCGAAAGGCGGTCGAGGAGCGTGGTGTCAGATGGTCAGTTTTGCCGTGTGAGGCCAAAACAATCGTAAAGCTCCGAGTACTGAGCCGAAACCAACAACTTATTCGTATGGACTTCGAACAACCTCTTGATGATTACGCCGATGAGATGTTTCTCCGATACGTCAGTAACCTCATTGCTGAGCACGATGTCGTGCTACTGAGTGACTACGCCAAAGGGACACTTCGTTGTATCGAGGCCTTGATCGAAGTTTGTCGCGAGCAAAATATTCCATGTCTAGTTGACCCGAAAGGTGACGATTTTTCCCGATATCGCGGAGCCACTATGATTACGCCCAATTTGTCGGAGTTTGAAGCAGTTGCAGGCCCCTGCAATCAGGTGGACGAGAGAATTAGTGACGCAGCGAGGACCATGTGTCAGGACTTTGGGTTCGACGCTGTCCTGGTAACTAGAAGCGAGCGCGGGATGACACTGCAACCGCGCGAGGGGGACCCTTTGCATCTGCCAGCACTGGCTAAAGAGGTATTTGACGTGACGGGGGCGGGCGACACGGTAATTTCAGCCGTTGCCGCAGGTATTGCCAGTCAGACTTCTCTAGAGCATGCGACGCGGCTTGCGAATATTGCAGCTGGCTTGGTGGTTGGAAAGGTCGGTACAGCTTCGATTTCTCGGGAGGAGCTTGTCAACGCTGCCGGTGCGGAATCTGCAGTAAAGCTTCCTCCCGATTTTGGTGTTGTCGAAGAGAAGGGCTTATTAGAAGTAGTTTCGCAACTCAAAAAGAATGGTCAGCGTGTGGTTATGACGAATGGCTGTTTTGACCTTCTTCACCCCGGCCACGTTAGCTATTTAGCATCAGCTGCAGCACTCGGTGATGTGTTGATCGTCGCGGTCAACGATGATGCCTCGGTGGCCCGCTTAAAAGGCCCAGAGCGGCCTGTGAACGCTTTGAGTGCCCGCATGGAGGTGTTAGCTGGCCTAAGGTCTGTATCCTACGTCGTGCCTTTTACGGAGGATACACCCGCGCGTTTGATAGAGGCAGTGTCACCCGATGTCTTGGTCAAAGGGGGGGACTATGCCGTCTCGGAGATTGCGGGTCACGAACACGTCCTCGCCAAAGGGGGCGAGGTTATCATTTTAGATTTTCTGGACGGTCACTCGACGACCGCGACGTTGTCGCGGATAAACGAATCGTCGAGTAAGTAGATCAGCGGTTAATGTAGGCTCGACCGAGACCTGCCTCTTTGGGTAGATATCGCTCGAGTAGTTTGCTCTGCCGCGTTTCCATAGATGTCACCTCACCATTGAGGATGATTCGGGTGGCATAACCCGTAATGTCAAGCGGATCACCGCTCCAGATAACCAGATCTGCACGGTTTCCGACCTCAAGCGCTCTGGGTCGACCGCCAAACACGCGACTAGGTGCCGTTGTCATCGCCTCAAGCGCAGCGTCGTAGGGCATGCCGTGAGCAACGGCTGTCCCGGCACCTTGACGGACCTTTCGTGCGTTGTGCGTCCCGCCACTGGTGAATAGGACTTGCACACCCGCTTCATGTAAGAGAGCCGCATTGTCTAATCGGGAACCAAGTGCATCAAAACTTGATGGCAGGTTGTCGAGGCCGTTAACCATCACCGGAATGCCTGCCGTCGCTAATTCATCAGCTAAAAGCCAGGCTTCACGACCTCCAGCGATGACTGTATTGACACGGTACTCTTCTGAAAATGAGATGACCCGCCTGATATCCGCTGCTCGGCTTGCACTGAATACGAATACGCCCTTCTTGGTAAGATCCTTTAGGTGCTCGGCGCCTGACTGGCTTAGGTACTCACGATCGGAGTTGCGGCGCTTCAAGTCAGCCATGATGCCTTCGAGTAACATCCAATGAGCAGCCCGTGAGCCTCCGACCTTGTCTGCGGCATAACCACCCACGTCGACGAACAAAACATCAGCCCCGTCAAAGCTTTCGAACCCGCCGTCGAAGTCGACAAGCGAGCCTCTACCTGCCACGGAGTACTCACCACCACTGGCTGTGAGCAACGAATAGCCAAAACCCTCGACGCGCGTCACGCCGACCAGCGACGATAGTGGGGAGTAAGCGTCGCGGACATCGAACTCAACCTGAACCGTGTTGTTCTTGGTTTCGTTCAACGAGCTATCTGCTGATTCTCTCACCGCGTTAACTTCAACCAGCCCTGTAGCGGTAGCGCCCGCAAATAGCGCGGGCGTCACAATCGCACCGTCCGCATCGATCACTGTATCTGCGATCGCGGGAATATCCACACCTATATCCGCAATAAGGCCAGCCTCGATCAGTACACTGACGTTATCTTGCGTCCCCATCGACCCCATACTCATCAACTTGGCATTCGTGATAAGTACACTGTCTGCGAAGGCAGTAGGGGCCACCAGCAGCCCAATCAATAAGCGTCTCATTCTTGTGCCCCCAGTAGTTGTCCAAGCTCGAAATCAGAAACCGGCTGTAGTTCAGGCTTCATTCGGTCGTAGCGATGTACACCGTCGATGAAGACATGGTCGGCTTTTGTGTACACGCTAAAAGGGTTGCCGCTCCAAAGCACAACGTCGGCCATTTTTCCTGGCTTAAGTGTTCCCGTTTTTTCTTCAATTCCAAGTGACTTTGCGGCGTTGGATGTAATCCAGGTAATAGCGCGCTCGGGCGGTATATCTAACCCTGCCTTGACGCCACGGCTCATGGCTTTGGCCGCTTCTTGATTGAGTCGCTGGATGCCTTCATCCGAATCAGAGTGCACAACGGCACAACTGCCATCGGGACGATCAACCAGTGCGATGTTCTCTTGAATTCCATCATAGGCTTCCATCTTGAATCCCCACCAGTCGGCCCACAGCGCACCACATACGCCGTTTTCTGCGAGCTCATCGGCGATCTTATAAGCCTCGACGCCGTGGTGGAATGTACCTACCTTGTAATCGAACTCCTTAGCGAGATCTAAGATGGTCAGCATCTCGTCCGCTCGGTAACAGTGCATGTGAATGATGATTTCTCCATCGAGCACCCCTGCGAGAGTTTCGAGTTCGAGATCACGTTTTGGCTTTGTTGCGTCCTTTTGTTCCTCAGCCGTTAGCCCTGCGTATTTTGCGTGCTCGTCACGATAGTCTTGTGCCTTGATCCACGCTGTTCGGTAGCCTGCGATATTACCCATACGTGTGGACGGTCCGCTGCCTTTCCTTCCGTAGACTCGCTTTGGGTTCTCACCACAGGCCATCTTGAGCCCGTAGGGTGCACCTGGAAACTTCATACCTTGATAGGACACTGAAGCGACATTCTTTAGCGTAACGGCGCGCCCACCAAATAGGTTGGCTGATCCAGGGAGGATCTGCAGTGTCGTTACACCACCAGCAAGTGCACGGCCAAAGCCCGGGTCTTGCGGCCAAATGCTGTGTTCCGCCCACACTTCGGCGGTAACCGGTGCCGTCGCCTCGTTGCCATCCGAGTGCGCGTCAACATCGGGGGAGGGATAAACCCCCAGGTGTGAGTGCACGTCGATCACGCCAGGCGTGACCCATCGTCCTCGTGCATCGATCACTCGTGTATTTGGTGCCACTTCTGGAATACTGTTGCTTACCTCAACAATTTTCCCGTTAGCAAAATAGACACTGGCGCTGTCAAGACGCTGGCCGTCTCCGGTTAGCACTGTAGCGTTGGTGATTAGCGTTGGATTGTGCGCAGGCGCCTCGTAAGTTGAAGGAAACGGTTCTCCAGCGTTGGCCCACGAACTCACGCAAGCCATGGTCGCAAGCAAAAGTTTCGATCTGTATAAGTTCATAAATGGTTCACAAAACAGTAATGTAGGGCGGACATTAGTACCGATGCCCACGCTTGCCAAGGTCTGGATGTATTAGATGTCACCGCCCAGTTGGGGGTAAAGTCGGACATGACTGCAACTAGTAAGCTGACAGAGGAGGCCAGGTGTGCGCCGATTCATAGATTTGTCTATTTATCTGGAAAATGATGTGGTGAGTGATCCGCCACCCATGCGCCCGAAGATTGACTACATCCGACACGATGCGGGTGCTGAGCAGATGGCTGATTTCTTCGAGGGGCTTGATAAGTCTGAGCTTCCGGACAGCGAGGGCTGGGCTATCGAGATGGTTCAGCTGTGTACCCATAATGGTACGCACCTCGATGCACCGTACCATTACCACAGTACAATGAATAACAAAGCCGGCGGTGCAGAGCGCGCTATTACCATCGACGAGGTGCCGCTTGAATGGTGCTTTCAACCTGGCGTAAAGCTCGACTTCAGAGACAAGCCGGACGGGTATGTTGTTACTGCTCATGATGTTGAGTTGGAGCTCGCGAGAATTGGTGTGGCTTTAGAGCCCTTAACAATTGTTCTTGTAAACACTTCTGCTGGTAAGCGCTACGGAAGCGAGGATTACGTCAACGCAGGTGCAGGCATGGGCTACGAGGCAACCATGTATCTTCTTGAACGCGGTGTCCGTGTTACGGGCACCGACGCATGGAGTTGGGATGCGCCATTTACCTACACAGCAGAGCGATATGCCGCTGAGAAGGACGCAAGCATTATTTGGGAAGGACATAAAGCCGGGCGTGACATTGGTTACTGCCACCTTGAGAAGATGCACAATCTTGAAGCACTGCCTGATCATGGTTTCACGGTCAGTTGTTTCCCACACAAGGTGCGCGGTGGCTCTGCTGGCTGGACGCGCGCCGTCGCCATCATTGACGAAGCTTAACTGGCCTTTTTGATGACCTCATAGGCATTAAGCGCACCCTGACGGGCCGTTTTGTGATCCACGATAGGCTCCGGGTAGGTTTTCCCGAGTTCAATGCCCGCGCTGGAAAGCGTCATTGCCGGTGCCTCCCAGGGTGCGTGAACGAACTTCTTTGGCAGCTCAGCCAGTTCCGGACACCAACGTTTTACATACGCACCCTCGGAGTCGAACTTTTGCCCCTGCGCAATTGGGTTGAAGATGCGGAAGTAAGGCGCGGCATCTGCACCGGAACCCGCGACCCATTGCCAGCTGCAGGCATTTGAGGCGATGTCTGCGTCCAGTAGGCAGTCCCAGAACCAACGCTCGCCCTCCAACCAGTGAACGAGTAGATGCTTTGTCAGAAATGAAGCGACGATCATACGAACGCGGTTGTGCATGAAGCCTGTTTGCCATAGTTCACGCATACCTGCGTCGACAATAGGGTAGCCAGTCATTCCTCGCTGCCACGCCTTCAGGTGTTGCTTGCTGTTATCCCAGGGGAAATTTGCAAACTGATCTTTAAAGGGTCGATCGGGCATGGCATCAAAGAGATCGATCAGCTGATAACAAAACTCTCGCCAACCGATCTCTGCGAGGAACTTATCAATGGGGCCGGTCCATTCGGGTGCCGAGAGCTTCCGCTGCTGCGCCGAAGCCCAAACCTGTCTAGGGGAGATCTCTCCGAACTTTAGGTGTGGCGATAAGCGAGAGGTATAGCGTTGTGCAGGAAGATCTCTACCCTCTGAATAATGAGCAACAGGCGCTTCTAGGAACGCCTCCAGTGCGTTGTGGGCACCGTCTTCACCGGGCTGCCAGATATCCTCCCAGCCTGCTGCCCAGTCAGGTACGTGAGCATCTTCCTTAGGGTCTAGTAGCCAAGAATTTAGATCTTCATCGCAATCTACTGAAGCTGCCCAGTCTACCAAGGGAGATGGCAGAGGCGTTGCAACGGGAAGTTTTAGGGCTGCTCGCCAGAAGGGAGTAAATACTTTAAAGCCCGTACCTGAACCAGTTAGAACTGAGCCAGGTTCATGCAGCAGTGTGCCGGGATACCGTCTTACCTCGACGCCCTTTGAGTCAAAGGTATCCTTAATCGCCTTTTCACAATGTGCTGACCACGGCTGATATTGCCGCGAGAAATAAATTGCCTCAGCGCCAGATTGCCTTTGAAGATCCTCGAGCGCGTCCAGCGTATTTCCTCGCCGGAGTATGAGCTGGCCTCCTGATCGGGCGATCCTGCTTTTAAGCTTGAGCAAGCTTTGTTTTAGCCACCAGCGACTCGCACCGCCCATGGGCCAATCTCCACAAGCATCGTCATCGAGTACATACACGGGAATGACAGTGCCACGTTGCGCAGCAGCAGTCAGCGCTGGGTGATCGTGAAGTCTGAGGTCCTGTCTGAAAAGAACAATTGTTGTGCTCACGCCGTTTTTTTCTCCGTTGACGGGATAAGTTCATCCACAGCAGCCACAAGCCTCTTAAGACCTTGCGATTCGATTTTAAGGGTTGCTATGTCGTCAGCTCGGGTTTTCCCTTCGTTGACAATGATTATTGGGATACCGCGTTTTTGCGCATGCCGGCAAAAGCGAAACCCTGAAAACACTTGTAAAGAGCTACCAACTACAAGTAATCCAGCCGATCTGTCGATTGCCTCATAACATTGCTCTACCCGAGGCTTTGGTACCGTGCCACCAAAGAACACCACATCCGGCATCAGCGTGCCTCCACAGGAGAGGCACTCAGGAGTCACTGTTTGTAGAATGTAGTCTTCCGGCACGTCTGCGTCGCCATCGGGACGGGCTATGTGGCTGTACTCATTTACGAATGGATTTGCGGTAAGCAAGCGCTTTTGTAGAGAGTCTCTATCTTCAAAGGCGCCGCAGTGGAGGCAGGCCGCTCTATCGAGTCTCCCATGGAGATCGATCACGTTTCGAGAGCCTGCTCTTTGATGAAGACGGTCCACATTTTGCGTAATCAAAGAGTCAATTTTTCCGAGACGCTCTAGCGCTGCAAGTGCGTGGTGATTTGGGTTGGGAAGAGCGGCACCAACGCCTCGCCAACCCACCATAGAGCGTGCCCAATACCGTTGTCTCTTACTGTGCGACTCGACAAATTCTTGGTGTTGTATTGGGTTAACTCGGAGCCACCGACCTGTTCGATCGCGATAGGTCGGTATGCCGGACGCCGCGCTAACACCGGCGCCTGTTAGCACCGTCCATCGTTCAATACGACGAAGCCATATTGGTAGTGATTCAACCGTTTGCTGCATTTTACGTATACGTTGACTACTGTCAGGTGGTTGTAAAGCGTCGAGCAAGGATAATCCGGTGATGAAGATATTAGTGACAGGTGGTACGGGACTAATTGGACGAGCCTTGGTCAAAGGCATGCTAGCCGATGGTTATGAGGTAACGATACTCACTCGTCAATCGCTAGAGTCTAATGACTGCCGGCAGTATATCCGGAGTCTCAACGACATTCCTGAGGGCCTGGATGCCGTCGTGAATCTTGCGGGCGCTGGGCTTGCAGAAAAGCGGTGGACGGAGCGCTACAAGCGAGAAATTCTGAACAGTCGGATTGCGTTAACACGCAATTTGGTTGATCAGCTGATGATAAAAGGCATGCCAAAGGTGTTCCTTAGTGGCAGTGCGATCGGCTTCTACGGTGCAGATAAAAATGCGTCTTTCACCGAAGCTGATGCCAATGGCGTTGGGTTCTCAGCCCGATTATGTGCTGATTGGGAAGCGGAGGCAGAAAGAGCAAAGTCCGAAGCCACTCGATTAGTATTGCTAAGAACTGGCGTCGTGCTCGATTCAGAAGGAGGCGCTTTCCCTCAAATGACCCAGTCATTCAAGCTTGGTATCTCATCATGGATGGGGCAGGGGCAGCATTGGTTAAGTTGGATTCATATCGACGATATGATCGCTGCTATTCGCTTTTGTCTCGAGAACCCGCATGTTCACGGACCGATAAACGCGACCGCGCCCGAACCATCGACTCATCGAGCGTTTGCTACCGCTGTGTCTCGTCGAAAGTCCACGCTGCTTAGCATTGGTATGCCGGCGCCCGTCGTTCGCCTCTTGTTGGGTGAAATGGCTGACGAGTTATTGCTAACGGGCCAAAAAGTGCTACCCAGCGTGCTTGCCGGACACGGATTTCAGCACATGTACCCGGACATAGACTCCGCGATTGCGTCCCTAATCTGACGTTCTACCAATTACTGCTCTGTTGGTAGTCGTCAAAGGTTTTTTTGACGTCAATTTGACCCTTGAGCTTCTTTAATGCGGATCGCTCTAATTGCCGAACCCACTCACGGCTTACGCCAAGTTTGTCAGCAATTTCAGCACGACTTAGGGGTGTGGCGCTATTGAGTCCCCATCGGGCGCTCACTACCTCGCGTTCATTTGTTTCTAGGCGAGATATCGCATGACCAAGGAATTTGCCCAGTGACTCTTGCTCTGCGTTATCACTGGCTTCGCCAAACGTTTCGCCAACCAGAGTATCGACCATGGTCTGGTCGTCGTCATCGTATTTGGGCGCATCAAGGGACACCGTAAGGTTGCGAAGCTGCAGCAGCTCCCTGGCCTTTTCTGGCGCCATACCGGCGTTGGCGGCAAGTGTCGCGGTATCTGCGTCTTGACCTGTCCTGGCTTCTTCGGCGTAGCGTTCTTTGTACAATCTGCCGATTTGCTCTTGAACGTGCGTAGGGAAGCGGATCAGTGTGCCTGCATCCCCAACATATCGCCTAACAGCCTGGGTAATCCAGTTGAAGCAGTACGTACTGAAACGAAAACCTTTCTCGTATTCGAACTTCTCAGCAGCACGGATAAGCCCCAAAGTGCCTTCTTGGACGAGATCGAGATAACCAACGCCCCGGCCTTTATAACGGGCCGCAATCGAATAAACCAAGCGGAGGTTGTGCATTACCAGTCGATCTCTCGCCTCAGTGTAGCGCCGTAGCTTTTGCTTGAGCTGTGTCAGTGTCTTCTGCTCGAGAGCAAAAGAGGGCACAGGTGTGTGCCAATGACGTTGCCAGTGGCCGATAGCGTCTGACACCGTGTCGGCAAACTGACCACCTGCCCGTCGTAAGATGGCCACTGCGATTCCAACAGTAAGACTCGCCGGTATATCCAGAGCTTCGATGTATTTGAGTCTTGCTGTTGGTGTCTTCAGGGATCGGAGTTTAGCTGCGGCTTCTCTCGATTGCTCGCTGTGACTCCCGTCAGCGAAGAGCGCCGCCAATTCCCTGCGCAGGACAAAGTGCAGATCACGATTAGGGAATCGTTGAATTTGTGGCGGATTGACTAGGCATTGATCACAAAATGTCGCGAGGTACTCGCTAAGCTCAACCTCGTTCGCAATCAGCGCGTGGAGTTCCCTAACCGCTTGCCACTTTGCAGCATCGATCTGTTTTTCCTGTTCCGCAGTAAGCAAGTCGTATCGACGGGCCTCCGCGAACATTAGTTCAATGTCTTTCTCGTCTGTATTGTCGATCATGACGCATGCCCCAGTAGATACGTTATCTATACGGGGCTCCTTTGCGTCTGCCCAGTAAAACTTGGACATTGTCCACGTGGGAGCTGAACAAGAGTTGGACGGCTCAAGAATTCTTTGATCTGAACCCCAATGAAAGCCGTAAACCACGACACTTACTGAACAAAATAACGAGGACATCATGAACGCACCAGCGAAGACACCGAATATTTTAGAGCCACGCCCGCTCTATGGCATTGGTACGGTTGCAAGACTGACGGGTCTGAAGCCCGACACACTTCGCGTTTGGGAGCGTCGTTATGGGCTTGGCGCTAGTTACAAGTCGGCGTCGGGACGTCGTCTGTTTACACAGTCCGATCTAGAACATCTCCAACTCATCACCGCACTCGTCGAGGACGGTGTTCGTATCGGGGAAATCGCGTCCTCGGACAGGAAGACACTCGAGCTCCTCGTAAGCAACCGCGGAAGCCGAATGGCGAAGGCGATCCCAGCCCCCAAATCGCGCGTGGTCTTTGTTGGCGCCGAGCTCTGTCAATGGCTCGACGGCCACCAGGGTTGTTTGTCGGGAATCAGTGCGTTTCTCTCACGTATGCCTTTAGCAAACGCTGTGGATTCAATGGATACCGGCGAGCAGGCCGACATGTTAGTTGTGCATTGTCCCTCAGTTTCTATGACCAATATTAACGCGATGGACACTCTGGCGAACCGACTAGGTGCTAAGCGGACATTGGTGCTCTACCAACTCTGTAACCAACGCTGGATCGAAGAGATCGAACGGCGTGGCATGACGGCATTGGAGTATCCACCGGAATCAGCGCGTCTTGCGTTTGAGCTGGGTCGTGTGGCGATTGACCACGAAGCGAAGCAAGGCGAGATTAATTTGGGTGAGCTCATGCAGGCGAAGCCCAGAATGTACGACGAAAGCACTTTGAACGCTGCAGCGAAACTGAAAAGCCTTCTGGGCTGTGAGTGCCCCAAGCACATCTCGGACCTCATAAAGACATTGAGCGAGTTTGAGACTTATTCGACAGCCTGTAGCGTCGAGAACTGGCACGAGGCAGCTGTGCACTCTTGCATCTATGCGTATACAGCGCAGGCCCGCTATCTCATGGAGAAAGCTCTACAAGCAGCCCTGGAGGGTAGGGGCGAGGAATTAACCAAAATCATGCGCAGTCCTCACTGATTGGGGTGCGACGATTTGGTTTAAGTTTGGTCCAGACCGTAGTTAGCAGTAAATGCCTCCAGCGGTGACGTTGGAGGCTTTTTTTATCCAACGCTTCTCGCGTCGACACTCTTTAATAGGCCTCAGCACGACAAGCCCTACGCGCCGTTATTAATTAGAAGGCCGCCTGAACAACGGCAACGTCGTAATACGCCAGTCGGGTCTCAGGTCAGCCAAGGTTAAACTCGGCGAATGTCCGCTGTCACAGGGATCTTAGAAGAATCAGCGCTATAATTGCTGGGCAGACAAATCTTGCGTACAGCGGCCACCACTTCATAAACATCGTTGGCTCTCCAGGCGCTTCGTTTTGAGCAAGCTCTTTTAACAAGCTATCGCGCCGCCATACCCACCCCGCATAGATGCAAAGCGCAAAGCCCAATAAGGGTTGAGAGAAGCGTGTGCTAATTGTTATCACCAAGCCAAATAAGTCATCGAAGTTGAGGACAATAGCCGCACTCATAAGTGTGATGATGAGGGTCGCTACGAACGCCGCCTGCGTACGTCCCCAATTAAAACGTTCGACTAAAAATGAGACTGGCACTTCGAGCATGGATATGGAGGAGGTAAGAGCTGCAATGCTCATTAAGCCAAAGAAGGCCAGTGCGAGAAGGGTCCCAGATTCGTTCATCGATTCGAAAAGCGCTGGCAATACGGTGAAAATCAGCGTGTCTTCCGATAAAAGTCCGCCTGCGTCGTTAAAAATCATGACGCCGCGCTCAGCGGCGACGTACATGGCGGGGAGAATCAAAAAGCCCGCCAGTACAGCGATCCCTACATCTACCAGGGCGACTTGTGCACCGAGCGTAGGCAAGTGTTCCTCATCGGAAATGTAGGAGCCGTAAATAAGCATGGTGCCAACGCCGAGTGAAAGAGAGAAGAAGGCCGCGCCCATGGCTTTGAAGACCAAATCTGTTGAGAGGATTTTGGATATATCGGGTATGAGGTAGACGGCGAGACCTCTACTCGCACCATCTAACGTCAAGACGTATCCAGAAAGCAGCACAAGCGTCACGATCATGGCGGGCATCAACCGCTTTGACCATCGTTCAATTCCCTTCTCAACACCACCGGCAACAACTACCATTGTGAGCGCCATGAAGATAAGCATAAGCAATAAGTTACGTGATTCGCCAAAGGTAGTGAGCCATACTGAGGCGTCTGAGGCACCCATCGCAGCAAGAGGGTATGCGGCACCAAAACCGAGCATCCATCCCGATACGATTGCATAAAAGCTCAGAATAAGGCTTGCAGTGAAAATGCCGACGATGCCGACAATTGAGCCGATGCCCCGTTGCGTACCGTTTCGAGACACTTTGGCAAGTGCCGCAATCATGTTGCCGTGGGCATGACGTCCTATCGTTAGTTCAGCCATTAGGACTGGGTATGCGAGCAAGAAGGCGAGCACGAGATAGACAAGTACAAACGCCGCGCCCCCATTACTAGCCGCCTGAGTGGGGAATCCCCAAATATTGCCGAGACCGACAGCGGATCCCGCTGCCGCCATAATGAAACCAAAACGTGAACCAAACTCGCCGCGTTGCGATGCCACTGCTGCTCCTTGTTTATTCGTTGTTTTGCAAAAGTCTACTGTAACACTGTCGAACGGGGTCGCGTATGGGTTCTGACGTGATATGATCGCGCGCTCGCACCCACCCCGGGTGGTGAAATTGGTAGACACAGGGGACTTAAAATCCCCCGCTCATTGCGAGCGTGCCGGTTCAAGTCCGGCCCCGGGGACCATTGCCTTCGTGGCATCCAGTAGCGTTAAACACCAAACTCCATACAAATCAGTGACTTAGGGGCTTTCGCTTCTCTCACTAAATACTTTTTAATAGTCCTAAATACGCGATACCAGAAATAAATTGGTCCAAATTTGGTCCAGAAATTGGTCCAAGCATTAGGAAGAATACAAGAGGAAAGCTATTGCAGGAGAAGTGACTAAGCGTGTTGAGCCGCCGTAGCCAACCAGTCGCTTAGCTACTGCTGTATCGATCTCGAAACCCGCATAGGGTCGTCAATGGCGATGATTACGGGCTCTAGATCAGCGGGGCCTGGCTCGGTATATCGGATTCCCTCAAAGGGTTCTGGTCCGGGGCCTCCGGGGTTGTAGAAGGCCCGATAACCGCCTTCAAGTGATGGGATCTCAACGTGCGTAACACTCCGCGCCGCATCCAAATCGCCACTAAGAATGATGTCAATATAGTTGTCGCGATCCTCTGAGTAACAGTCGTCGTAAAAGATGCCGTTTTCCTCATCAATCGCTTGCCCGACATCTGATAGGCCCAAGACCCGTAGCATGCCCCCATCAACTGAATAATCTTGTTCCGTGCTCTCAAGTAGCACTGTTTCCCCGTTTACCCCCCGAGCATGTATGCGGAAGAAATCCTCATAATCGTCGGGATGCAAGCCCGTTATGCCGTCGGGTGAGAAGCCACCGCTGGTAAGCACCCGAATTCTGAAATCCGCAACTGCGCCATAGAGTGAGACCTCGTCATTTGGCATTGCAGCAGAGTTTTGCTCAATAAGCGGCAGACCACCTTCGCCCGAGGGGATTGTTTCAACAACATTGAGCTTTGCACCGACCAGAATGGGGCCCGCGCCATAGCCCGTGGTGTCTGGAGAAGTCCATGTTAGACCCACGGCGTTGAATTCCTGACCGCCGGGTCCTACCAGCAATAGCGGCGTTGCGT
>Ga0255783_10000916_pt1 | contig 32713 bp, 27 predicted proteins | sample 011ome_22_FD_179981 | JGI IMG/M metagenome (GOLD analysis project Ga0255783, IMG submission 179981) | Coastal salt marsh microbial communities from the Groves Creek Marsh, Skidaway Island, Georgia - 011507BT metaG (version 2) | ecosystem: Environmental > Aquatic > Marine > Intertidal zone >... | reverse complement strand
TAAAAAATAACAAGGTAAACTTGGTTGGTAGTGGACAGAATAAATGTAAGGATATTATCACTGCTAGTGAAAATTTAATTTTTTTTGATACAAATACCTACCCTTCTTCAAAGGAGATGTCTCTCATATCTTTTCAGAAATATCAAAATGCAGATTTTGAAAACCTTGCATATTTCGAACCTGCTTATTTAAAGAATTTTATACTAGATAGTCTTAGCCATTAATAGCATTAACTTCAGATATTTTTCCAGGTAACATGTCTTTTAACATCGTTTCAATTCCACTTTTTAATGTAATTGTTGAAGAAGGACAGCCACTACATGCGCCTTGTAGAATTACATTCACTTTTTTTGTATCAGTCTCATAAGATTCGAATAGAATATTACCGCCATCAGAAGCAACTGCAGGCTTGATGTTCTCATCAATAATTTTTATGATTTCTTTTGAAACATCATCAATAGGAATATCAGTTTTAACTTTTGAAGCTTTTTTAATATTTTCTTCAAATACAATAGTATTGTTGTCCTGAATGAAAGACCTAATAAACTCTCTTACATCCATCACATTTTCTTCCCACTTGAATCCAGGTTTTTGAATAATTGAAACAAAATTAAAGTCAAAAAAAACTTCATTAACAAATTCAAATCCAAATAATGATTTCGCTAAAGGAGATTCAGATGAATCTTCAAGTGATTTAAACTCATAAATATCATTAACAATTCTTTTATTTACTACGAACTTCATAGCGTTTGGGTTGGGAGTGCTTTCAGCATAAACAGTCACTGGAGATGTTTTTTTAATTTGATTTTTACTTACAACTCCTCCGTTATTTAGAAAATCTTGTAGTTGAGAGCATAATTCTTCTTGAACATCTTCCCATTCTAAAATATTAAGTTTTTCAATGTATATAGAATGCTTATTTAGAATAACTTTTTTTATAAATGGTAAATAAAAAATTTGTTGAATTAATGGAAAATCGTTTGTTTCTTCAATTTTATTAAATTCAATTCTTTTTTCTGAAAGAAAGTTATTTGAGTAAAATTCAAGTTCTTCTTCCCTGCTAGTTTCTTTAAATTTAATAATATGGTTATTCATAGTTTATAGAATTTATAGTGTGTCTATTATCTAACAAATTTTCTAATGTTTTAGTAGAAGAATTACAATAGAATTCGAATTTAGATGATTTTAATTGATTTAGTAAATTATTTTCTTTTAAAATTTTTTTCGTTTGTTTTGCTACAGCTTCACCACTTTCAAGAATTTTAACTGAATCTGGTAATATTTTTTCAATACTTTCTTTGATTAATGGGTAGTGAGTACAACCTAAAACTAAATGATCAATATTTGATTTAATCATTGGTTGAATATACTTATTTAATAGCTTTTGTAACTCATTTCCACTATAAATACCATTTTCAATTAATTCAACTAAACCATCTCCATTTTTTTCAATGATATTAATATTATCACAATAATCGTTAGACGTGGTATTAAATAGTTGACTTGAAAGAGTCCCTTTAGTTGCTAAAACTCCAATTGAACCTGTTTTAGTATTTAATGCAGCTGGTTTTATTGCTGGTTCAACTCCGATAAAGTTTATGTCATATAGATTTCTTAAATATGAAATACTATTAGTAGTTGCTGTGTTACAAGCAACTACTATTAATTTACAATTTTTATTTAATAACCAGTCTGTGTTTTTTTTACTTAAATAATTAATTTGCTCATTTGATTTCTCTCCATAAGGTGAATTAAAATTATCGGATAGATAAATTATATTTTCATTAGGCAGTAAATTTTTTATTGCATTTAAAATTGTAATCCCTCCTACACCTGAATCAAAAATACCTATGGGTTGATTTTGCATGAGATAAAAATAAAAAAAAACTACCTAAGGGAATTAGGTAGTTTTTTTAAAATGTCTTTTTTAGATAAATTAGAATCCTAATTCTTTTTTCACATCTTCCATAAGGTCTTTTCCGTCTGCTAGGATTAAACTTCCTCCTTGAGTTCCGTCAATAACATAATCAAAACCTTGTGCTCTTGCTACTTTCTGAATTGCAGCTCTAGCTTTTTCAATTAAAGGTCTTAATAAATCAGCTTGCTTTTTTTGGATGTCTTGTGATGCTGTTTGTTGATATTGTTGAATATTTTGTTCCATACCAGCCAATTCCTTTTGACGAGCTTGGTTGGTAACTTCAGTTTGATTTTGTGCGTCAGCTGAATAGGTTTGCAACTTAGTTTGATATTCTTTCATTGAAGCATCAATTTCAGTAGAATAAGTTTTTTGAAGTTTTTCAAGTTGAGCTTGAGCTTCTTTGACTTCAGGCATTTCACTTATTAGTGCTTGACTGTCAATGTGAGCAACTTTACTCTGAGCTGTAACTGTAAATGAAACAAACATAAGTAAAACCGCAGCTGTTAATTTCTTAAAAATTTTCATTTTTTAAATTTTTTAATGGTTATTTTTTTCTTCTTAATTTTAAAAGACTATCTCTTTTTTTTAAATAAGCCTCTCTTTTTTCTTCTTTTTGTTTTAAAATTAATTCCCTTCTTGATTTTATTTCTTCAGCCTTTTGTGCTTTTTTTTCTTCAAGAAGTTTCTTTCTTTCCTCTAATTCAGGATTTAAACTGTCTTCGTTAAACTCAATGTTTAACTTTTCTAATTTATCCTCTCTTAGAATACTTTTTAAAACTAGGTCGCTAATATCGTATTTTTTTTCGGAATAAAGTACAATTGCGTCAGCAGATTGATCAAAAATTTTATCAAATTTTTTTTGTTTTGCAATACTCTGAACAACATTTAATACCTGGTCTTGAATGGGCTTTATTAATAAAAGCTCCTGTGCTATCCAATCTCCATTGACACCAAACCTTTTTTCTTTATAATCATTTAGTTTTTTTACTTCAAAATCAATTTCAGACTCTCTGTCTTCAATTAATTCTTTTGTCATTAGAGGTCGTTCAATTTCTAGGCTATCTTTTAAATTTTCAATGTATTTGTTTTGACTTTCAATTTCATTTTTCCACTCACCAATTTTTTCTTCTAGTTGTTCGCTAGCAGCAGTGTAATCTTCCATTTTAGATAAAATATATTCCATATCAATTATTCCAATACGTTCAGTTTTCTGAGTGTAAGAATCAATAGAAAATAACATTATTAGTATTGCGAAAAATATCTTTGATAGATTCATTTAACTATATATTAAGTTAAATATAAGTATTCTAAAAGTTTTGACCGATTACAAAATGTGTTTCCCAACCATGGGAATTTAGATCTCCAGCGTATTGACTATCAAATCCGTAACCAAAATCAATCCCTAAAAGTCCAAATGCTGGCATGAAAATTCTGATCCCAAGACCAGCAGATCTTTTTGCATTAAATGGGTTAAAATCTCTAAACTTATCGTAGCCATTTCCAGATTCTAAAAATGATAAAGCAAAAATAGAAGCAGCTGGTTTTAATGAGATGGGATATCTTAGTTCAAGAGAAAACTTATTATATATAGTAGAGCCATCTTGACTAGATAAAGATTGATTAGGATAACCTCTTAAACTAACCGTCTCTCTTCCATCCATTGCATATTGAGACATACCATCACCACCAAGAAAAAATCTATCAAAAGGAATTATTCCTCTACTATTATTGTAAGCTCCTAGGAATCCAAATTCAGCATGAGTTTTAAGTACAAACTTGTCAATTAATCTAGTGTACCAAGTTCCATTGAATTTAATTTTGTAAAACTCTAACCATTTAAACTTTTCTTGATCAATTTTAGCCTGATCTGGATTACCATCTTCATCTTGATATTCGGGCTGATTTTCTAAATCATCATAATCAATATCATTGAAAAGCGAATAAGGAAGTGAAAGTTTTGCACTTATTGAAAATTGTGATCCTCCTAAAGGAAATACTGGATTTACGAATGTGTTGTCACGAAGTAAATTAACTTCATAGAAAATATTATTTGATTTTCCATCTCCAAAGGTAAATAAGCCAGTATAGTAGTTACTTAAATTATAATATTGGTAGCCTATTGATTGTCTTAAAACAAAATAATCATCAGGAACTCTTAGTTTTTTAGCAAGACCAATTTGAGCTCCTGTTATTTCAAAGAATTGATTTTTGTTTGCTTGTCCAGTGAAATAATCGTAACGATATTGTTTAGTTCGTGAAATAGATGTTGAAAAAGATACAGGTTGTTTACCTCCAAGCCATGGTTCAGAAAACGAAAAACTTGCCGTGTTGTAAAAACGATTAGCCTGTAATCTAAGAGATAATGCTTGACCATCTCCCATTGGCAATGGTTTGAATCTACTTTTGTCTTTTAATCCTGAAACTGAAAAATTATTAAACGATAATCCTAATGTACCAATAAAGCCACCGCCTCCATATCCACCTTGAAGCTCAACCTGACTAGCCCCTTTTTCAACTAAGCCATATTCAATATCAACAGTTCCATTATTTGGATCAACATTTTTAAAATCAGGGCTAATTTGCTCGGGATCAAAGAATCCCATTTGACCTAATTCTCTTACTGTTCTAACTACCTGGTCTTTACTGTATAAGTCTCCTGGTTTAGTTCTTAACTCTCTGTAAATTACGTGATCATTGGTTCGAGTGTTACCAACAACGCTAATTTTATTAAAATAAGCAGGCTTACCCTCTACAATTCTAATTTCAAAATTAATAGTATCGTTTTCGACAGAAACTTCGACTGGATTTATATTTGAAAACAAGTACCCGTTATTTTGATACATGTTACTAAGGTCATCTCCATCAGGCTTTGTATTATCTGAAATTCTCTTTTTAAGAAGAACTCCATTGTAAGTATCTCCTTTGAATAAACCTAAGGCTCTGGCTAAAACATTATCTGGATAGACTGAATTTCCTAAAAATGTAATGTCACCAAAATAATATTTATTTCCTTCTTCTAAATCAATGTTAATTGTAATATTGTTTTTATCTGTAATTACAGTGTCAGCTACTATCCTAGCATCACGATATCCCCTTTCTTTATAAAAATCTAAAACAGATGTTAAATCTTCTTTGTATTCTTTTTCAATAAATTTTGATTTTTTCCAAAATCTACCAAATAACTTTGATTTGGTATTTTTCATCTTCTTTTTAAGCTTTGAAGATTTAGTTAATTCATTTCCTTTGAAGTTTATTTTTTTAATTTTTACTCTGTCTCCTAAATCTACTTTAATAATCATTTTACTAAAGTTTACTTCAGATGTGTCAGGTACTACATTGATAGAAACTTTTGTGTTTAAAAAACCATCTTTTTTGTATTTATTTATAATATAATTCCTGGTTGTTTTAATAAAGTTTTCAGTTATTTTTTTACCTTTTTTTAATTCAGTGTCTGAGACAATGGTTTCAATTTTTGATTTTTTTAGTCCTGTAATTTTAAAGTCAGATAAAGTTGGAAGTTCTGTAATTTCAATTTGAACTGAAGCTTTTCCATCCTTAACATCTGTTAAGTAAAAATTAATATCACTAAACAAATCAAGTTTCCATAATTTACTTATGGTTGCACTAATTTGTTCTCCAGGAATTCTAATTTTTTGTCCTTTTTTTAAACCAGTGTAAGTAATTACGGTTTGCTCATTAAAATTTTTAAGACCGACAACAGAAATGTCTTCTAAAATATATTCATTTCCTTTAATGTAATTTGTTTCCTGTGAATAAGAATTAAATCCTAAAATCAACATTAAAAACAATCCAAAACTTTTAAAGTAATTGTGGAGCTTCAATTTATTTTTTGTTTTGTTCACTAATTTTTCCAAATCTTCTTTCTCTTTTTTGAAAATTTCCAATCGCATCAAAAAAATCTTTTTCTTTAAAATCAGGCCAAAGAATGTCTGTAAAGTACAATTCCGCATAAGCAATTTGCCAAAGCAAAAAGTTACTTACTCTACTTTCACCTCCAGTTCTAATCAAAAGATCAACGTTTGGTAAATTTCGGGTGTAAAGATGCTCATTTATTATCTTTTCATCAATATTTTTTTCAGAAATTATGTTATTTTTAACTTTATTTGATACTTCTCTGATTGCTTTTAATAATTCTTGACGTGAACCATAGCTAATTGCAAGGTTCAAATTCAATTTATTATTATTTTCTGTACTCAAAATAATATCTTTAAGTTTATCTTTTGGTTTTTTATTTAAGCTTTCTAAGTCTCCAAAAACATTAACTTTTATATTGTTCTCAATTAACGATTTTTTTTGCTTATTTAAGGTATAAACCAATAGATCCATTAAAGCACTTACTTCAAATTTTGGTCTATTCCAATTCTCAGTTGAAAAAACATAAAGAGTTAAATTTTTTATTCCAAGTTTCATTGATGCATCAATACATTCCTTAACTGAATTTGTTCCATTTTCATGACCAAAAGCTCTTTTTTTTCCAATTTTTTTTGCCCAACGTCCATTGCCATCCATAATAATGGCAACATGTTGAGGTATTTGACTATTTAAAATATCATTCATAGTAATCTATTTAGGGCAATAGCATTTTTTAGTACCAAAAATGTAAGTTAAACTTATCCCACTAAATACATACCAATCTTGACTTAGGGTAGATCCAAAATAATAAGAAGAACTCTTTTGTTTTTCTCCAGGCTGACTCCCGTCTAAATTATCTGTAAAACTATGGTTAGCTGTTATTTCAAAAGAAAGTATAAAATCATTAAGTGGCTTGATTTTGTATCCAAGAGTAATGGGTAAAGATAAATTAGAGGCATCTCCATATTGAGTTGCTTCAAACTCACCAATTCTATATCTCAGAGGATCATATTCAAAAATTGAAATTCCTGTGCTTATATATGGTGTCATTTGAAATGAGGAATCTAAAACATCAAATTTTAAAAAATTAAAATCTATACCAAGTCCAAACTCTACAACTCTATTTCTAAAATAAAGACCTCTTTCCTTTCTATAGTCAACAGTGTTAGACCAATTGTCAGAACTGCCTATTTTGGCATAATTAAACTTAGCTCTTGCAGAAATTCGATCATTAAAATTCTTCCTGTATATAATTCCAGCTACGAAATTATTTGATGCGTTCTGAGAAAAAGGTTGAATGTAGGTTGTTGGTCCGACATCTCCAATGTAATTTGCTCCACCAGCAAAAAATCCTATTTCATTATTTTGGGAAAAAATATTGGTTATAATCAGTAAGAAAAGTATGATAATATTTTTTCTAGTCATGATAGTGGTGCAAATATAAATAAATTCAAATCTTACTATAAATTTCTTTTATCTTCTCCCCAAAGAAGTTTACTTCTCAAAGTTTTATAAAAACTGTTCTCAGAGAATGAGGCTAATTTAATTTTAAAGTCAGCTTTCTTAATATTTATTTTAGTATTGTTTTTTAATGATATTATCCTTGAATCCAATGAAAGTAAATGAGATTCTTCGCGACCCTCAACAGAAAGTTCTATGTTGGTTTCATCAGAAATTATTAATGGTCTGGCGTTTAAATTATGAGGTGCTATTGGAGTTATAGAAAATGTTTTACTTGTTGGAGTCATAATTGGCCCACCACAACTTAAAGAATATCCTGTGGAACCAGTAGGCGTAGAAATTATCAGACCATCAGCCCAATATGTATTTAAATATTCACCATCTAAGTTGGTTTTAATTTCAATCATTGAGGTAGTGTTTTCTCTTCCAACACTGACCTCGTTTAATGCATAATTAAAATCAGAAAAATTTGAATAGTTTTCTACTTCAACTTGTAGTAAACTTCTTTCTTCTAATTTATAATTGCCCTCTAAGACTTTGATTAGTTCAGAATTTAATTTTTTTTGACTTATTGTAGCCAAAAACCCCAATCTTCCTGAGTTTATTCCCATGATTGGAATTTCTAAATCTCTAACATAAGTTATGGATCTTAAAAGAGTTCCATCTCCTCCAATAGTGATCATCAAATCGATGGAGTTATCTAAATGAGAAAAATTATTAAAAACAATGTTTTTATGATTTTGATTAATTATTGAATTAAAGTTTTCTTCAACAATTATTTGATGATTTTTATTTTTTGCAATTGTTAAGAGTTCCGAAAATATTTTTACAGATATTTCGTCTTTAGATTGACCATAAATTGCAATTTTCATTTTAATCTCTTTTGTTTGCAAATTAATTAAAATAACAGATAATAAATCTTTAATTTTGGAAAATTATGACAAAATTAAGTGTTAATATAAACAAGATAGCAACAATAAGGAATGCTAGAGGAGGTAATAATCCAAATTTAATTCAAATGGCCAAAGATATTCAATCTTATGGTGCCAATGGAATTACAATTCATCCCAGACCAGACCAAAGACACATTACCTACATTGATGCGAGAACTCTTCCAGATGTTATAACTACTGAGTTCAATATTGAAGGAAATCCAATTGAAAAATTTGTAGAGCTAGTTTGTAATGTGAAACCAGATCAAGTGACCTTAGTTCCTGATAGTATTGACGCTCTAACTTCAAATGCAGGCTGGGATACAATATCTAATAGATCTTTTTTAAAAGAGGTTATCACTGAATTTAAAAACAATAATATTAGAACCTCAATTTTCATTGATACAAATCATCAATTTATTGAAGGTGCAAAAGATGTTGGAGCCGATAGAATTGAATTATATACAGAATCATATGCTGTTAATTTTGAAAAAAACAATCTAAATGAAATTAAGAAATATATAGATGCATCATCTTATGCAAACAGTATTGGATTAGGTGTCAATGCTGGTCACGATTTAAATCTTGAAAACATTAATTTTTTCGTTAAGGAAATACCATTTTTAGAGGAAGTTTCTATAGGCCATGCTATAGTTTGTGAAGCTCTTTATCTGGGAATGGAAAATGTGATTAACATGTACCTTGAAAAAATAAACAATGCTCTTAAATAGTCAAGTTAGTGGTTCTGGAAATCATGTTTTAATAGTTTTACATGGGTTTCTTGGAATGTTAGATAATTGGAAATCTTTTGCAAAAAGAATGGACCAAAATAAATACCAAATCCATTTGGTGGATCAAAGAAATCATGGGAAAAGTTTTCACAATAATTTATTTAATTATGAAATTTTAGCAACAGATCTAAAGAATTATATTGACCATTATAAGATTAAAAAATTTTCTTTGATTGGTCATTCAATGGGTGGAAAAACTGCCATGATGTTTTCAAGTATGTATCCCGAGTTAATTAAAAAATTAATTATAGTTGATATTTTACCAATATATTACAGCAATGATTATAATAAAATCATAGATTCTTTAAAATCATTGGATCTTAAAAAATTGGTAAGTAGAGTTAATATTGACAAGGCATTAGAATCAGAATTTAAAGAACCTGCATTTAGAGCTTTTTTACTCAAGAATTTATACAGAGTTAATAAAGATGAACTTGCTTTCAAAATTGATTTGGACATAATTTCAAATAATTTAAGTGAAGTGGAAAAGTCTTTGCCTGCAAATCTCCATTACAGTGGAAAGACTTTATTCATAAAGGGTCAAAAATCAGATTATATAAATAAAACTAACAGCTCTTTACTTAAAAAAGTATTTCCTGATCATAAAATTGTGGAAGTTCAAAAAGCTGGACATTGGGTTCACGCTGAAAATTTAGACGGTTTTATAAATGAAACAGAATTGTTTTTAGAATCTTAAAAGTTGTCGAACTTTAAGAAAAGAGCTACTTTTGCCACCTAATTTTAAAAAATCATGAAGGTTTCAAAAAAAGATATTGATAAGTTAAATTCCGTTCTTTCGGTTGAGATTCAAAAAAAAGATTATGAATCTAACGTCGACAAAGTTTTAAAAGATTACAGAAAAAGAGCGAATATCCCTGGTTTTAGAAAAGGCCATACTCCAATTGGTTTAATAAAAAAACAATATGGAATGTCTGTCAAAGTTGATGAAATAAACAAATTAATGCAGAAGGGTTTATCAGATTATTTGAACACTGAAAAATTGGCAATTTTAGGGAATCCAATTCCAGTTGAAAAAAATGAAATTGATTGGAATTCAGATGTGTTAGCTTTTGATTTTGAAATTGGTTTATCTCCAGAATTCGATGTTAATTTAAAAAATAAAAAAGCAATTCCCTCCTACGAGATTGATGTAGATAAGAAAATGATTGATGATCAAATTAAAAACATACAGAATCAATATGGAAAATTGGTTTCCAGAGATAAAGTTGAAGATGGTTTTGAAATTAACGGAACATTTAGTAACGAAGAATTTGAGGTTGAAAATAAATCTAATTTTAAATTAGAGAATGTTAAGGGTAAATCTAATAAAGAAATTTTATCAAATCTTAAACTTGGAGAATCTGTTGATTTAAAAACTAAAGGTTTATTTAAAAACGAATCTGATTTATCATTTCATTTAAAACTTAACGATGAGAACAAAGACAAAATAAAAACAGTTAATTTTTCTTTAAATGAAATAAACGAAAGACAACCTGCTGATTTAGATCAAGAGTTGTTTGATAAATTATTTGGGAAAGACAGTGTAAAGACTGTAACCGAGCTTAAGAAAAAGTTAAAGAGTGATGCTGAATCAAATTTTGTTAATCAAACTGATCAAAAATTATTAAATGATGTGACCGAATATTTAATTGAAAACACAAAATTTAATTTACCAGATGAATTTTTAAAAAAATGGATGCAAACTGCTGGAGAGAAAAAGTTAAGTGTAGTTGAGGCGGAATCGGAATATGAAAAGTCTGAAAAGGGTTTAAGGTATCAATTGATTGAAGCCAAGTTAATTGAACAGAACGATATTAAAATTGATCCTAGTCAAATTAAAAATTTCGCCAAGGAATTGATTAAATCTCAAATGAAACAATATGGTCAAAATAATCCTGATGAAAAGGAATTAGAATCGATATCTCAAAGAATTCTTTCAAATAAAGAAGAAGTAAAAAGAATTTCTGACCAATTGTTAAGTAAAAAACTAATTGAATTATTTAAATCAAAATTAAAGTTCAAAAACAATAAAGTCACTTATGATAAATTCATTGAAATGGCTTATGCTAAAAAATAACTAACTTTAGAATAATTATAATTATTGATCTATGGATTACTCGAAGGAATTTAAAAAATATTCAATAAAACATCATGGTATAAATTCTCTATATTATGACAAATTAGTCAGTAGTATGACTCCTTATATTATTGAAGAAAGACAGCTGAACGTAGCACAAATGGATGTTTTTTCAAGGCTGATGATGGACAGAATAATTTTTTTAGGAACTGGTATTAATGATTCAATAGCTAATATAATTCAAGCTCAATTACTTTTTTTAGAGAGTACAGATAAAGATAAAGACATTCAAATATATATCAATTCACCAGGTGGATCTGTATATGCTGGTTTAGGTATATACGATACAATGCAATTTATAAATCCTGAGGTTGCCACAATTTGTACTGGAATTGCAGCTTCAATGGCTGCAGTTTTACTTTGTGCAGGACAAAAGGGAAAAAGATCTGGATTAACTCACTCCAGAGTTATGATTCATCAACCTCTAGGTGGGGCTCAAGGTCAAGCATCTGATATTGAGATAACAGCTAGAGAAATAGGGAAGTTAAAAAAGGAGTTGTATGAAATTATTGCAAAACATTCTGGTCAAAAATATGACAAAGTTTATGAGGATAGTGATCGTGATTACTGGATGAAAGCCGAGGAGGCTAAGAAATATGGTATGATTGACGAAGTTTTATCAAAAAAATAATTTAATGTCCGATCAAAACTTGTTGTGTTCATTTTGTGGTTTATCCAAAACACAAACTAATCTACTTGTGGCTGGTCAAGAAGCACATATTTGCGACAGTTGTATTGAGCAGGCATATAATATTATAATTGAGGAGTCAAAAAGAGATGAATTTCCAAAACAATCTCAAGATCATAAAATATCTAAACCAAAGGAAATTAAAACTTTTTTAGATGAATATGTTATTGGTCAAGACTATACAAAAAAAATAATTTCAGTAGCTGTTTACAATCATTACAAAAGATTGAATCAAAAAAACATAAAAGATGATGTTGAAATTGATAAAAGTAATATTCTAATTGTTGGTGAAACAGGTACAGGTAAAACTCTAATTGCAAAAACAATTGCCAGAATGTTGGATGTTCCTTTGGCTATTGTTGACGCTACTGTTTTAACTGAAGCCGGATACGTAGGAGAAGATGTTGAAACTATATTAACAAGACTTTTACAGGCTTCTGATTATAATCAGGAAAAAGCAGAAAGAGGGATTGTTTTTATTGACGAAATTGACAAAATTGCTAGAAAAAGTGATAATCCATCAATTACCAGAGACGTTTCTGGAGAAGGAGTACAACAAGCTTTATTGAAACTTTTAGAGGGGACTGTTGTAAATGTTCCTCCAAAGGGAGGAAGAAAACATCCTGATCAAAAATTCATCGAGTTAAATACTCAAAATATTCTTTTTATTGCAGGAGGTGCATTTGATGGAATTGAAAAAGTGATTTCAAAAAGATTAAACATGCAAGTTGTTGGGTATAAAAACCCTTCTTCTAAGAAAGTTGATAGTAAAAATATTTTATCATTTATATCTCCAAAAGATTTAAAAGATTTTGGTCTTATTCCTGAAATATTAGGTCGATTACCTGTATTATCCTATATGAATACTTTGGATAAAAGTACTTTGCGATCCATATTGACAGACCCAAAAAACTCTCTAATCAAACAATACATAAAATTATTTGAAATAGATGGAATTAAACTTTCATTTGATGAAGAAGGGCTGGATTATATAGTAGATAAAGCATTAGAATTTAAATTGGGTGCTAGAGGACTTAGATCAATATGTGAATTAATTTTAAATGATGCAATGTTCGAGTTACCAAGTACCAATAGGAAAAAACTTAACGTTGATAAAGCATATATATCAAAAAAATTATCTCATTCGAGTTTAAGCGTCTTAAAGGCAGCTTCTTAATTTAATTTTAACAGTTCTTCGATTATTTTTCTATCGTTTGACAATCTGGGAATTTTATTTTGCCCTCCAAGTTTATTTTTATTTTTAAGCCAATCATAAAAAATATTATTCCTTCCTTGAATTATTTTTAGTTCTTGCATAGTAATATTTTTGAATCTTTTTGCTTCGTAATCGCTATTTAATTTTTGAAGATTTACATCTAGATCTTTTTTAAAATCATCGATATTTTTAGGTTTTTTTTCAAATTCAATAAACCAATCGTGATTTCCAGATTTACTATTATCTATAAAATTTGGTGCTACTGTGTATTCGGTTACAGTAGATTTATGTTTAGTTAATGCTTTATTTAGGGCTTTTTCTGCATTTTCAATTATAAGCTCCTCTCCAAATGCATTTATAAAATTTTTTGTTCTTCCAGAAATTTTGATTCTGAACGGATCTAAGCTTGTAAACTTAACTGTATCTCCAATTTTATATCTCCAAAGCCCTGCATTTGTTGTAATAATGATTGCATAATTTGTGTTAAGTTTAACATCGGAAAGATTAACTACCCTGTTGTTTTTCTGTCCGTCACTATTATATTCTTGAAACTCAAAAAATATTCCATAATCAAGCATTAGCAGCATATCATCACTATTGTTTCTATCTTGAATTGCGAAAAATCCCTCAGATGCGTTATAAATTTCGTAGAATTGAACATTAGGTCCTAAAATTTCTTTGAATTGATTTTTGTAAGGTTTAAAGTCAATCCCGCCATGAAAATAAACCTCCATGTTTTTCCATATTTCCAAGATATTATTACACTTTTTTTCTTTTAAAATTTTATTTAACATTATTAACATCCAAGAAGGTACACCTGCTAGACTAGTTACATCTTCGTTAGTTGTAGTTTCAATAATTGCACTTAATTTTTCATCCCACTTATTCATTAAAGATATCTCAGAATTTGGAGTGCTCATCATTTCTGCCCAAAGTGGTAAATTATCAATTAAAATCGCAGACAAATCTCCAAAGTAATTATCACCTTCATTTAATATTTTTCTACTTCCACCAAGCCTCAAAGATTTTCCTGAAAAAAGGTTAGAATTTTCATTGTTGTTCATGTAAAGACATAAAACGTCTTTACCAGCTTTATAATGACAATCTTCCAATGATTCTTTACTAACAGGAATGTACTTGCTTTTTGAATTTGTTGTCCCACTAGATTGTGCATACCATTTTATTTCTGACCCCCAAAATATGTTGTCTTCTCCTTCAATAGATCTTTTAATTTTGGGGTAAAATTCTTCGTAACTAGTAACAGGAACTTTTTTTGTAAATGATTTATAATCCTTGATAGATTTAAAATCATAATTTTTCCCTATTTCAGTATTTTCAGCTTTTTTAATTAAGGATAATAAAACTTCATTTTGAACCTCAGTTGGATATTTTTTAAACAATTCAATTTGATGAATTCTTTTTTTTAAGAACCAAGATGTAATTGTATTAATAATTGAGAAAAGCATTTTAATTATCTTTAATTTAAAATTATATAATTCTTATAATATGTTCAAAGGAGTTTTAAATAAAATGAAAACTGAAATTAATGATAATGTGAATTATTATTTAGAACTTGGAAATGATTTTATCAATCTTAATCAAATTATAAATTCTAAGTTAGAATTAAATTTTGAAGGTTTTCAGTGTTTAAATTGTAGTTCTGATATTCAAATTTATAGACAAGGGCATTGTAAAAAATGTTTTTTTGAATTGCCATCTACTGCAGATTGGGTTATGAAACCAGAACTTAGTAAAGCACATCTTAATATCGAAGATAGAGATTTAGAATTTGAAAAAGATGTTCAACTTAAGCCTCATATCCTATACTTAGCATACTCAAGTAATGTTAAAGTTGGAGTTACTCGAAAATCTCAAATTCCCTATAGATGGATTGATCAAGGAGCTATAAATGCAATTGAGATTGCAGAATTTCCCAATCGTTTTTTAGCTGGCGTTTCTGAAGTTGAATTGAAAAAACATTATGCCGATAAAACCAATTGGAGAGAAATGTTAAAAACTAGCCAAAGCACAGTTGAGCTTGAAAATGAAAGAAAAAAAGCATTTGAAAAACTTCCGGTTGAGTCTTCAGAGCTGGCAAAATCAAATAATTTTTCAACCTTTAAAATTAATTACCCTGTTTTAAAATATCCTGTTAAACCTAAAAGTTTGAACATCATTAAAGAAAAATCTTTTACTAATGAATTAGTTGGGATTAAAGGACAGTATCTAATTTTCAAAGATGAAACTGTATTTAATATTAGATCAAATGAAGGTGTAGTAATTAGTTTAAATATTATTAAATCTTAATTTCCTCACCCACTTTTAAATCAAACTTTTTTCTGAAAAGAAAAACAAAAAAATAAAGCAATGGAGTATCTAAAAATGCAATTAAAATTTTAAACATTACACCAGACACAACTAGTCCCCAAAAAATTTCCCAACTTAAAACCTGGAAAATACATAGTAAGGAAATCACAGTGACAGTATCAATTATTTGAGAACTGAATGTTGAGAAATTATTTCTTAACCACAACATTTTACCTTTTGTTAACTTTTTCCAAAAATGATAAATTTTTATGTCAATGAATTGAGCAAACAAATATGCTAACATTGAAGCCAATACTGCAAGTCCTGACAAAGAAAAAACTTTACTAAATGTTTCGTCATTAATTGGTGAAGAATCCATTGCTGGTACTAAATCTGATACCAATATGATGCTCAATGAAAAAAAGGAAGCAAATATTCCAGCGATTACGACTTGATTAGCTTTTTTTTGACCAAAGATTTCTGAAATTAAGTCTGTAACCAAAAAAGTAATTGGATAGGGAAGAATCCCAACAGAAAGCTCAAACAATTTAATTCCTCCAATTGTAAGATCGAAAGGATACCAATAAAAGAACTTTTGAAATATAAGATTTGAGACAACAAGTGAGGTTATAAACAATGCTGCCAAGTATAAATAAATTTTTTTTGCTAAATTTTTTTTTGCCTCAGACATATAGTTAATTTTTCAACTTTAAGTTTAATAAATATACCATAATAAAGATACTTTTTATTTATTTTGCTTATGTGAAATTTAATATTGTTTACCTATCATTGGGTAGTAATTTGGGAGATAAAATAAATAATCTTCAAACTACTATAAATTTAATTGATTCGAAAGTTGGTGATGTTCTTTTAATCTCAAGTGTATATCAAACTAAAGCTGAAGGATTTGTTGGAGAAGATTTTTTAAATTGTTGTGTATCTCTTCGCACATCAATGGAGCCAAAAATATTGATTAAAGAGTTAATTAATATTGAATCTCAAAATGGCAGATTAAGATCAAACAGAAATATTTATGAATCCAGATCCATTGACATAGATATTTTATTTTATGAGGATAAAATAATTAATCAACATAATTTAATAATTCCACATCCTCGTATGAACGAGAGAGATTTTGTTATTAAACCACTTTTGGATATTGCTAAAAGTAAAATTCACCCTGTTTTAAATCGAACAATTTCCGAAATTGACTTGGATCTTGGTGATACTGAAATAATCAAAATAAATGATGATCTAGCGCTTCCTGTTATTGAAAAACTAAAATCAATAAAAAATATTGTAATAGAAGGAAATATTGGAGTTGGTAAAACATGCTTATCTGAGAAATTATCAAAAGATTTAAATAAAGAGCTTATACTTGAGGGATATATGGATAATCCTTTTTTGGATAAATATTATGAAAATCCTGATAGGTATGCGTTGAACGTTGAACTTACATTTTTAACAGATAGGTGTCGACAGTTAAGCGATTTTAACAATCAGATTAGTTTATTTAGTTCTGGATTAGTTTCAGATTATGATATATTTAAATCATTGGTTTTTGCAGGAATTTCATTAAAGGAAATTGAGTATAATCTTTTTAGAAAGATTTTTACTTATATGACCAAAGATTTATTTAAGTCTAATCTAATTATTTATTTATTACAGTCCACAGAACAATTACTTGAAAACATTAAAAAGAGAGGAAGGGGTTTTGAAAAAAAAATTGACAAAAAATATTTAGATAAAATAAATCAAGGTTACCTAAATTATTTAAAAAATAATTCTGATCTAAATATTATTTATATTGACGTCTCAGATTTAGATTTTGTTGAATCAAAAACAGATTACTTTGAACTTCTTTACAGGGTCAAAAAAAAATTAAGATAGTCTTCTAAAAAATTCCCAAATAATTATCCCTGAACATACTGAAATATTTAGGGAATGTTTTGTGCCATATTGTTCAATTTCTAAAACATCATCAGATAATTCAATGGCAATATCTGAAACACCTTTAACTTCATTACCAAAAATTAAGGCATGTTTTTCATCTTTTTCAATAGATAAGTCCGTAAGTTTTTTTGAATTGTTGGTTTGTTCAATACTCCAAATTTTAGTTTTATTTTTTTTCAGTTTTATTAATAGTTCGGAAATATTTTTAACATATTCCCAATCAACACTTTCTGTTGATCCAAGTGCTGTTTTTTGAATGTCTTTGTGAGGAGGGCATGCAGTTATTCCGCATAAATAAATTTTTTCGATCAAAAATGCATCACATGTTCTAAAAACTGATCCTATATTGTTTAGACTTCTAATATCATCAAGAATTATAATAAGATTGGTTTTTTTTGAATTTTTATATTCGTTTACAGTCTTCCTGTTAAGTTCAATATTTTTTAATTTTCTCATAATTTTAAACTCACAATCAATAAGTTATACAAAGTAATAGATTAAAATATTAATTAATGGTATTTTAGCTTTAATTCACATTGTTTTGGAAAAGAAAGTAACTCCTTTAATGCGTCAATATTATAAAATTAAGGACAAACATCCTGATGCATTGTTATTGTTCAGAGTTGGAGATTTTTATGAAACATTTCATGAAGATGCTGTTAAAACATCCAAAATATTAGGTATTATTTTAACTAAAAGAGGAGCAGGGAGTAATAGCGAAACAAAACTTGCAGGTTTTCCACATCATTCGTTAAATACATATTTACACAAGCTAGTAAAAGCAGGGGAAAGAGTGGCGATATGTGAACAATTGGAAGATCCAAAAAAAACTAAAAAAATTGTAAAAAGAGGAGTAACTGAACTTATAACACCAGGAGTTGCTTTGAATGATGGAATTTTAGATAAAAGTTCAAATAATTTTTTAGCTTCTGTATATGATATCAAGGGTAGATATGGTATTTCTTTTTTCGATATGTCAACTGGAGAATTACTAATTTCTGAGGGAAATCTTGACTATGTTAAAAACTTACTTTTAAATTATGATGCTAAAGAAGTCTTAGTCTGTAAAACTAAAAAATCAAATTTTAAATCCAATTTTGGAGAACTTAGTTCGGTTTTTTATTTAGAAGATTGGGCGTATGGAAAAGATTTTTCTATTGAAAAAATTAAAAAACATTTTAGAGTTAATACTTTAAAAGGATTTGGTGTTAATGAGAACAATATTGGAATATTAGCATGTGGTTCTATTTTACACTATCTAGAAGAAACTCAACACAATAAACTGTCTCATATTACTAAAATTAATCAAATCATTAATGGTGATTATGTATGGATGGATCAATTTACAATTTCAAACCTAGAATTGATTAACAGCAACTCAAAAGAAGGAAAATCTTTAATTGAAATTATTGATCACACTTTAACCCCTATGGGATCAAGAAAATTAAAAAGATGGTTAATACATCCACAGATTGATATTGATGAGTTAAATTTTAGACATGATACAATTGAGGATATTTTAAAAATTAATAATTTACTAATTAGCTTAGAAAACCAACTTGATTCTTTCGCAGATTTGGAAAGAATTATGGGCAAAATTGTCAATTACAAAATTAGTCCAAGAGAAATGGTTCAACTTAAATATTCTTTAAAAAAAATAAAAGAAATAAAGCAGTTAATTGACTTAAAGTCATCTAAAAATTTAAAAAAAATAAATTCATCATTATTAGACTGCAAGTCTATTGTTGATCTTATTGATAAAACTTTAAATGAAGAGGCTCCAGTTAATTTAAGTAAAGGAAATGTAATAAAATCAAACTTTAATTCTGAGTTAGATCAACTTAGAGACTTATCAATTTCTGGGAAAAACTACCTAGATGAAATTTTAGAAAGAGAAAAAAAGGAAACAGGAATAAGTTCTCTTAAAATCAGTTTTAACAATGTTTTTGGATATTATATTGAGGTTAGAAATATCCACAAGGATAAAGTGCCTGAAGATTGGATACGAAAACAAACACTAGTAAATGCAGAAAGATACATAACTTCGGAATTAAAGGAGTATGAATCAAAGATTCTTGGAGCTGAAGAAAAAATAGGCTTGTTAGAATCTCAACTTTTCAATGAACTTATTTCAAAACTAATAAATGAAGTTAAAATCGTTCAAGAAAATTCATTTTGGATTGCGACTCTGGATTGTTTAACTGGATTTGCCAAACTAGCTTTAAAAACCAATTACTCTAAGCCAATTTTAGAAAATTCTAAGATTTTAGATATTAAAATGGGAAGACATCCCGTCATAGAATCTCAACTTGATTATGAGAATCCGTACATACCAAATGATATAAAATTATGTGATAAAAAAAATCAAATAATGATGATTACTGGACCAAATATGTCTGGTAAGTCAGCAATATTAAGACAAACGGCTTTGATTGTTTTGTTAGCACAAATTGGAAGTTATGTTCCAGCAAAATCTGCGAAAATTGGTGTAGTTGATAAAATATTTACTAGAGTTGGAGCAAGTGATAATATTTCAGCTGGCGAATCAACTTTTATGGTAGAAATGAACGAATCTGCTTCTATCATTAATAATATTTCAAAAAACAGTTTGATATTATTAGATGAAATTGGTAGAGGTACAAGTACATATGATGGTATTTCTATAGCTTGGGCTATAGCGGAGTTTTTACACGACCATCCCAATAAGCCCAAAACATTATTTGCTACTCATTATCATGAATTAAATATGATGGCCAATTCATTTGAAAGAATTAATAATGTAAATGTTTCTGTTAAAGAAACTAAAGATGGTGTAATTTTTTTAAGAAAATTAGAGCCTGGTGGAAGCGATCATAGTTTTGGAATACATGTTGCTAAAATGGCTGGGATGCCTATTGGAATTATCAGATCTGCTCAAAAAATATTAAAAAAATTAGAAAATTCTCATGGAGATAAAAAAATCAATTTAAACAAAAATGATTCAAAAATGCAGTTAAGTTTCTTCAATTTAGATGACCCAAAATTAGAAGAATTAAAGGAAGATTTATTGTCATTAAATACTGATGAATTGACTCCAATTGAGGCTCTCATTAAATTAAATGAAATAAAAAGAATTTTGAAATCATAACTAATACTATTATTAGCCTATATTATTTATTTATTTTCAATTTTTATTTTACATTTGCATTCCAATTTGCGAAAGTAGCTCAGGGGTAGAGCATCACCTTGCCAAGGTGAGGGTCGCGGGTTCAAATCCCGTCTTTCGCTCTGAAAAGATACTGCTCGAGTGGTGGAATTGGTAGACACGTTGGACTTAAAATCCAATGAACAGTAATGTTCGTGCGGGTTCAAGTCCCGCCTCGAGTACAAAAGGGAAACTATTAAATAATAGTTTCCCTTTTTTGTTTTTTAGTTTACTAGTTAAACTTTGTTTGCTAATTCATTTCCAATAGTCGAACCAATAGCAACTCCCATTCCTCCTAGTCTTATTCCGCAAAACACATTATTACTGACAGCTTTAACTATTGCAGTTTTTTTATTCCCAACACCCATTATACCACTCCATCTATAGTCAATTTCGATTTTACTTTTTGGGAGAATTATTTTCTTTAAAGTTATTTCAAGTTCAGTTTGAATATTTTCATTAAGTTCAAATTCATCAGTTTCCTCTTTTTTAAAATCTAAGTTTCTTCCTCCGCCAATTAATATTCTGTTGTGTATGTTTCTGAAGTAGTAGTACCCTTTATCAAAATGAAATGTTCCTTTTATGGGTAAGTCTTTTATTGGTTTAGTAATTAAAACTTGTGCTCTTGCAGGATTTATATTTTCATTTAAAATTTTGTTTGAAAATCCATTCGTTGCAATAAATAATTTTGAAGACTTAAAACTGAAATTATCTGTAATTAATTCAACACAATTATTATTTTCAATAAATGAATTGACTTTTATATTATTAATAATAGTAATATTTTTTTTTCTAACCTTTTCAATTAATGATTTCATCATCATTCCAGTATCAATCTGACCTTCGTGTGAATTAAGAATCATCTTATTAAATACATTATCAAAACCAAAAAAATTGTCTTTTATTTCAAAAACATCAGCTGAAAAAAGTGGTTTTAATAAACCATTAACTTCATTTAATTTTTTTAAGCAGTTTTCAAAAAGATCATGATTTTTTTTTAGAAAAATTTCATAACCTCCATGCTGTTTATAATCAATATTATTATCTCCAAGTAACTTTCTCAAATACCTTAAACCCTCGGTTCGTTTTTTGACTAATGTTACTACTTCATCAATGCTATGATTTTTTAAGTCATCTAAAATTTCACTTACACTGCCAAAACATGCAAATCCTGCATTTTTAGTACTAGCACCACTTGGCAGGCTCCCTTTTTCGATTATTAATATTGTTGATTTAGGAAACTTTTCTCTGAGACTTAGCGCACAATTAAGCCCTACTATACCACTTCCAATAATGGTATAGTCAATATTACTTAACCATGATTTTATTTCCCAATAAGATAGGTTCATAATTTATTATAGAGAGACTCTTATTCCTCCAAAAATAGTTCTTTTTGGTGCAGGTTCATAATATCTTCCTCCAAAGGCATTTATTCTGATGTTGTCAAAATATTCTTGCTCAAATATATTGTTTAAAATTAAAAATGGATAGACTATTGATTTAAACAAATTAAATTCTTTTCCTATTTTAAGATTTAATGTATTAAACTTACTAACATTAACCAAGTTCGAATTATCGGCAAACATGGAGCCTATATTTTTAAAATTTAAATTAAAAAACAATTTGTTTTTAGTTTTATGTTCAAGACTTACAGTTAAAGTATTATTAGGGATTCCAGGTATTTTGTTTCCTTTATAATCTTTATCATTATCTGTAAATTCTTTGAAGATATATTTACCTGATGTATATGATGCACTGATAGTAGTTTTATTAATTTTATAGAAGCCTAATATTTCTATTCCCTCTCTTTTTGATTTACCTGCATTGTTGTAAAACTTTTGATTTGGAAAATTTTCATCTTCATATGATAAAACTTCGTCATTAGAAACGGTCTCAAAATACACGAAGTCAATATTTGACTTTCTTTTGTTATTAAAAAGTGAAACTCCTATTTCAAACCCCATATTTCTTTGAGATTTTAATTCTTTATTAAATCCAGTTCCTATAGGTGAAGAACTATATTCATTTAAGGTTGGAGTTTCAAATCCGCTACTTGTATTAATAAAAATTCTGCTATTGTTATTTAATTGATAATTGATTCCAAGACTGGGATTTAATGAGTTTAGTTTTATAATATCTGAAGAATTCCCATCGTCTAAATACTGGTCCTTTAGTTCAATTTTATTTATATCATATCTAATTCCTGAACTTACAGTAAACCTATTCAACTGAAAATTATTAACTAAATAAACCCCTGTATTTATAAACTTTTCCGTTTGATTTAAAACTAAATTTTCGATAATACCAAGGTTGTTGATATATCTTTTTCTTGAGTCATTTTGATTTCCAATATCAATGCCAAGTTGAGTTTTAAATTTGGATTCAATTTGATAATTGACTCCAATTCCCCAATATTCTCTATTTAATTTTATTGCTCCACCATTTTTCACAGGAATTTTTCCGTTAAAATTTCTTTTGGATATAAAAGCATACGTTGAAAATGAAATTTTTTCGTTTATTTTTTTATCAAAACTTGAACTAAATTTGTAATGATTAATATCTTCTTTTGTTTGATAAAGTAAGTTTCTTTCTCTTGCTTGTTCTCTATCAGTCTTAACTTCACCAATATTTAATCCTCCTGCATCGTAGGCGTATGGGCTATCAACAATATTAAAATTTAAATTTAGCCAGGAATCTTTAGAGATATTTTTTTTAAAATTTAAATTAAGGTTTGAGTTTTTGAAATCAGCAAAATTCCTATAACCATCTGCTTTTGTTTCTCCCACTAATACTGTATAAAATGAGTTAGCTTTTCTTAATCCAAAAAAAGCTTGTTTTTTAGTTTGATTGTTTGATCCATAAGAGAAACTAACCTTAGAAAAATTTTTATCAAATTCAGTTAAAGATTTAATTTTAATTACACCAGCCGAAGAATTTCCATATAATGATGAACTAGTTCCCCTGATTATTTCAATATTTTGAATTATTTCAAGATTTAAATTATCAATTTGACTTTGACCATCAGGTGTAGTTTCAGGAACTCCGTCTACAATAAGTTTTATTCCTCTGATTCCAAAGTTAGCTCTTGAACCAAACCCACGTATTGAAATTCTTGAATCTTGTGCGAAATTATTGTCATTAGAAATAAAAACCCCAGGAATTCTTTCAATGTATTCACTTAAATAAAATTGTTGAGCATTTTTCTGAAAATTCTGATAATCTGTGGAAGTAATAGAAAAAGGGGATTTATTTAAGGAATCTTTGATTTTGGTTATCGAAACCACTACTTCATTAAGATTAATACTATCATTTATGAAATTTTGTGAATATCCATACATAATTTGGATCATGAAAAACATTACAAGTTTTTTATTTACCATGAACACCTGTTGATTTTGACAATATTTTATTAAGTTCTGAAATTTCATTGTCTTTGAAATATCTCCATTCACCTACAGGAATATCTAAATTGATATTCATAATTCTAATTCTTTTCAATTTTTTTACTCTGTATCCAAAATGTTCACACATTCTTCGAATCTGTCTATTTAATCCTTGTGTTAAAATGATTTTAAACTCATATTCTTTTATTCGTTTAATTTCACAAGGTCTAGTTACCGTGTTTAGAATAGGCACACCTTTACTCATTTTTTTGACAAAATCGTTATTTATTGGTTTGTCAACAGTTACATGGTATTCTTTTTCATGTTTATTTTTTGCTCTAAGAATTTTGTTTACTATATCTCCATCGTTAGTCAAAAAAATAAGACCTTCAGATGTTTTATCAAGTCTACCAATTGGAAAAATTCGTTTAGGGTAATTTATATAATCAATAATATTATCTTTTTCAACACTAGAATCCGTCGTACAAACAATTCCTTTAGGCTTATTTAAAATAATATAGATTTTTTTATTGATTTTTTTTGAAATTCTTTCTCCGTCAACTGAAACATCATCTTCAGGATCAATTTTTTCTCCCATCTTAGCTATTATTCCGTTGATTGTAACTCTTTCATCTAAGATGAATTTATCAGCTTCTCTTCTTGAACAAAATCCTTTTTGACTTAAAAATTTATTGATCCTAATTTTTTTATCCATTTCTTGTTACAAATTTGTTATACCCTCAGGTAATTCGAAAATTAATTTTTTCTCTTTTCTGTCAACTTCAACCAAAAATTCATCAATTAAAGGAATCATTATCTCTTTGTCATTTTTCTCAACAATTAATAACGGTTGAGATGTTTGATCGTTAACATTAATTGCTTTTCCAATTTTTCCTAAATTATTGTCTATAACTTTAAACCCTATTATTTCGTGATAATAAAATTTATTTCCCGATAGAGGTGGCAGGTCATTAATTGGAAGAAAAACTTCACTTTTAAGAATTTTGTTTGCTTTTGTTTCATTATCAATTCCCTTAATGGATAACCTTAAAAGAGAGGATTTGTGAAGTTGTAATCTATTAATCTCAAAGGGAACTAGTGATCCGTCGATTTCAATAAAGACAGATTTTAATTCTTTAAAATTAATTTCGTCAGATTCTATTTTTAATAGAAGTTCTCCTTTAAAACTATACTTAGATACGATCTTTCCAAGATAATAGAAATCTTGCTTATTCATCGTACAAAAATATGAGAAAATTATTACTACTCTTCAGTTGAAGCTTCTTCAGTAGCAGGTGCTTCTTCAGCAGCAGGTGCTTCTTCAACAGCAGGTGCTTCTTCAGCAGCAGGCGCTTCTTCACTAGCAGGTGTTTCTTCAACAGCAGGTGCTTCTTCAGCAGCAGGTGCTTCTTCAACAGCAGGTGCTTCTTCAGCAGCAGGCGCTTCTTCACTAGCAGGTGTTTCTTCAACAGCAGGTGCTTCTTCAGCAGTAGGTGCTTCTTCAGTAGCAGGTGTTTCTTCAACAGCAGGTGTTTCTTCAACAGCAGGTGCTTCTTCAGCAGCTAGAGCTTCTTCAGCTTTTGCCTTTCTTTTGGCACTGGCTTCCTTTTCTAGTTCTAAAGCTTTCTTTTTCTGTAATTGAGCTTCTTTTTCAAGGGAAGATTTTTTATTGTCAATTGAAGAAGACTTCTCTGAAAACCATTCTTGGAATTTTTCTTCTGCTTGTTCTTCTGTTAAGGCACCTTTATTTATACCATTCTTTAAATGATTCTTTAAAAGTACTCCTTTATATGAAAGAATGTTTCTAGCAGTATCAGTTGGTTGAGCACCAAATTGGAGCCACTTTACTGATTCATCAACATTTAATTCGATTGATGCAGGATTTGTATTGGGATTATAAGTTCCTAGTTTTTGTAAATATTTTCCATCCCTTTTGGCTCTTGCATCAGCAGCAACAATCCAATAAAATGGTTTTCCTTTTTTACCGTGTCTTTGAAGTCTAATTTTTACTGACATATCATATTAAATTTTAGAGGTCCTAAACCTTTGTTATTAATGAGGTGCAAATGTAAATTTTTTTTTCAAACTGGCAAATTTTATATTTTTTAATGTCGTTAATAACTTAGTAAGATTCATTTAGAATTAAACTAAAAGATGGTTATTTTTAGTTATTCAAATCTATTTTTTAATGTATTTAATATTTGATACTGAGACTACTGGCCTTCCCAAGAAATGGAATGCTCCAATTACTGATTCTGAAAATTGGCCTAGATGTGTTCAATTGGCTTGGCAATTACACGATTCAAAAGGAAATGTAGTTTCAAATCATAGTTATCTAATTAAGCCAGAAAACTTTAATATTCCATTTGAATCTGAACAAATTCATGGTATTTCAACTGAACTTGCTAAAACAATTGGAATTAGTTTGAATGAAGCTTTAGAGAAATTTATTGATGACTTAAATAAAGCAGGTTTTATAATAGGTCACAATGTAAAGTTTGATTTAAATATTATTGGAGCAGAACTGCATAGAATACAATCTGATTTTAATTTATTTGAAAAGGATGTATTGGATACCTGTACTGAACTAACAGCAAATGTTTGTAAGATACCTGGTGGTAGAGGAGGTAAATTTAAATTTCCAACTTTAATTGAAATTTATTCTTTCCTATTTAATGAAAATTTCAGTGAAGCCCACAATGCATCTGCTGATGTTGAAGCAACAGCTAGAGTTTTTTTTGAATTAGTAAGAATAGGAGTTTTAAACCAGACTTTTTTTAAAGGGTACCATGAACTTTCAGAGGCTCTCAAACAATATGATAAAACAAAAGTTCAATTATACGGTATTGAACATTTAAATCTCAAAAAAGAATCTAAAAAATTAAGCACAAAAATCTCTAAGGAGAGTCAAAAAGACTTAAAATTAAATGATTCAATTCCTGATGAATTAATAGACATTCCTTTTGCACATTTACATAATAATACACAATTTTCTGTCTTGCAATCAACATCAAGAATAGGGAATCTTGTAAAAAAAGCAGGAGAAAGTAATATGTCAGCAATTGCTATAACTGACAGAGGCAATATGATGGGATGTTTTCATTTTATTAAAGCCATAAAAAGCTATAATAAATCAATAACTGATGAGCAAGATAAAAATGAGATTAAGCCCATTATTGGATGTGAGCTTAACGTATGTACTAACCATAAAGACAAATCAAATAGAGATGATGGGTATCAAATTGTTTTTTTAGCAAAAAATAAAAATGGATATAAAAATCTCTCAAAGATGTGTTCAATTGGATATACTGACGGATTCTATTACGTTCCACGTGTTGATAAAGAAATTGTTGAAAAGTATAAATCAGATTTGATTGTGCTTTCTGGTAATATGTATGGTGAGGTAGCTAGTAAAATTTTAAACATTGGAGAATTACAAGCTGAGGAAGCTTTAATATATTGGAAAGACTTGTTTAAAGAGGATTTTTATTTAGAAATGATGAGGCATGGACAAGAAGATGAAAATAGAGTTAATGAAAGTCTGTTAGATTTTTCAAACAAACATAAAATCAAAATTATACCAACGAATAACTCTTTTTACTTAAATAAAGAAGATGCCAATGCTCATGATATTTTATTATGTGTGAAGGATGGAGAAAAACAATCTACCCCAATTGGAAGAGGAAGAGGTTTTAGATATGGATTACAAAACCAGGAATATTATTTCAAGTCTTCCAATGAGATGAAGCTTTTATTCAAAGATCAACCAGATTTAATTTCCAACATTTCTGAGATAGTTGAAAAAGTTGAAGTATTTGATTTGGAAAGAGATGTTTTACTTCCGAAATTTAAAATACCTGAAGACTTTCAAGTTAAAAATGGCCAAGATTTAGAAAATGAATATCTAAAATTTTTGACCTTTGAGGGAGCAAAGAAACACTATTCAGAAATTAATCAAGATTTAAATGATCGCATATTATTTGAATTAAATGTTATTAAAAATTCTGGATACCCAGGATATTTTTTGATTGTTCAAGATTTAATTAAGGCTGCTATCGGAATGGAAGTTTCGGTAGGACCTGGTAGAGGGTCAGCAGCAGGTTCTGTTGTTGCTTATTGTCTTGGAATCACAAAAATTGACCCCATAAAATATGATTTACTTTTTGAGAGATTTTTAAATCCAGATAGGGTTAGTATGCCAGATATTGATATTGATTTTGATGATGAAGGTAGAAATAAGGTAATTGAGTATGTAATTGAAAAATATGGCTCCAACCAGGTAGCACAAATCATTACATATGGTAAAATGGCTGCTAAATCATCCATTAGAGATACAGCCAGAGTATTAGATCTTTCTTTGGGTGATGCCGATAGGCTTGCTAAGCTGGTTCCAAACCTTAAATTAAAAGACATTTTTGAAAAAGATGAAAAAAAATTAAGTGATGATTTAAGATCTGAGGATTTTTCAAATGTCTTGGAATTAAAATCACTTTCAAATGGAGATGACTTACAAGCAGAAACAATTAACCAGGCTAGAATTTTGGAAGGAAGTTTGAGAAATGTTGGAACTCATGCTTGTGGAATTATTATTACTCCCGATGACATAACTAATTTCGTTCCAATTGCAACTGCTAAAGATTCTGATTTATATGTAACTCAATTTGACAACTCTGTAGTTGAAAGTGCAGGGTTATTGAAAATGGATTTTTTGGGATTAAAAACCCTAACACTAATTAAAGACACAGTAAAGCTTATTAAGTATAAACACAATATTCAAATAGATATTGACTCATTAGAACTTGATGATAAAAAAACGTACGAGCTTTTTCAAAGAGGAGAGACCGTTGGAGTTTTTCAGTATGAAAGCGCCGGAATGCAAAAATATTTAAGAGATCTTAAGCCAACAGTATTTGAAGATCTAATTGCTATGAATGCTTTGTATAGGCCAGGTCCGTTAGAGTATATACCTTCATTTGTCAATAGAAAAAATGGCAAAGAAGACATTACTTACGATATTCCTGTAATGGAAGAAACATTAAAAGAGACTTACGGTATTACTGTTTATCAAGAACAGGTAATGCAGCTTTCACAAAAATTAGCCAATTTTTCAAAGGGTGATGCTGATTTACTTAGAAAAGCAATGGGTAAAAAAATATTTGATTTACTAAGTAAATTAAAACCAAAATTTCTAGATGGAGGAGAATCTAATGGCTATGAAAGAGAAATTTTAGAAAAAATATGGAAAGATTGGGAAGCTTTTGCTTCCTATGCTTTTAACAAATCTCATTCTACATGTTATGCTCTAATTGCATATCAAACTGCGTATTTAAAAGCACACTATCCAGCAGAATATATGGCTGCTGTTTTGTCCAATAATATGAATGACATTAAACAAGTTAGTTTCTTTATGGAAGAATGCAAAAGAATGTCAATTAAGGTGTTGGGTCCTGATGTTAATGAATCTTTTTACAAGTTTACGGTAAATGATGATAATGCAATTCGATTTGGAATGGGAGCTGTTAAAGGAGTTGGATCGGGTGCAGTAAAAACTATAATTGAAGGAAGAAAAGATAAAAAGTATAAATCGATTTTTGATCTTACTAAAACAATTGACTTAAGATCAGCAAATAAAAAAGCTTTTGATAGTTTAGTTTATGCAGGTGGATTTGATTCTTTTAAAGGAGTTAATAGGGCTCAGTATTTACAAGAAAATAGGGACGGGATTACATTTATTGAAAAAGCTCTCAGATTTGGAGCAAAATTTCAAGAAAATAAGAACTCAGCTCAGGTCAGTTTGTTTGCTGAAAGTGATGAAGTTCAATTACAAGAACCCGAAATTCCATATTGTGATCCCTGGCCAACTTTAGAAGAATTAAAATTGGAAAAAGATGTTGTGGGTATATATATATCAGGTCATCCTCTTGATGATTTTCAAACCCCTCTAGAACATTTTTGTAATGCACCTCTTGAAGTATTGAAAGATTTAACTCAATTGCTTAATAGAGAACTTAGAATAGGTGGAATAATTGGAGAAGTAGAACATAGAATATCAAAAAACGGAAAAGGATGGGCTAGCTTCATTGTTGAAGATTATACAGATTCTTATGAGTTTAGAATATTTGGAGAGGAATATTTAAAGTTTAAACATTTTTTGATTGAAAATAATTTTATCTATATGAGACTGCTTGTTAAGGAGGGATGGAGAAATAGAGAAACAGGGAAAACCGGTGATCCAAGAATTAGTTTTCTTTCTTTTCAGCAACTTCAAGACACACTTGAAAAAAATTCAAAAAAGTTGACTTTACAATTGAGCATTGATGATTTGAGTGAAGAAAAATCAAAGGAAATCATTGGTTTATTTAAAAAGTTTAAAGGAAAGAATCAATTAGAATTCTCGTTTTATGAAAACAATGAAAAAATAAAGCTAACTATGTTAAGTGAGAATTATAAAATCTCCATAAATGAAGCTTTAATTTCAAAAATTAAAGAGAAACGACTTCATTTTAAATTATCATGATTAGAAAGATACTTTATTTATTTTTTTTTAGTTTAATATTTGTTTCATGTAAAAACGAAATTAAAAAACCCAATTTTATTTTTATATATACTGATGATCAAAGGTTTGATACTGTTGGGTTAATTGGAAATAATCAAGTTCATACTCCAAATCTTGATAAGCTTGCAAAAAATGGTGCAGTTTTTACAAACTCTTATAATATGGGCGCATGGCATGGAGCAATTTGTGTAGCATCTAGATCAATGATAATTTCTGGCCAATCAGTTTGGAGAGCAAAAAAGGCATTTAACTCCCCTACTAATGTCCAGATTAATTCTGAAATTTCTTCAAAAGATCAATCACTTTTGATTAGTCAAACATGGCCAAAAATTTTAAAAAATAATGGTTATAAAACTTACATGACTGGAAAATGGCATGTTCAACTTCCAGTTGAAAAAGTTTTTGATGTAGTTGTAAATAAAACGCCGGGGATGCCCAATGATAACAGAGGCTTATTTGGTAAACAATTACAAGTTTGGAAAAAAGAATCTGGCCAGCTTTCAGAATTAGAAAAATACGTGCCCGTCGGATACGGAAGACCTGTAAATGAAAATGATAATTCATGGATATCGAGCGACACTCTTCAAGGGGGTTTTTGGGAGGGTGGTAAACATTGGAGTGAAGTTCTTGCTGATGATGCAATAAAACTTATTGATGATACAAAAAAAATAGAAAATCCATTTTTTATGTATTTAGCTTTTAATGCCCCTCATGATCCAAGGCAGGCGCCAGAAAAATATTTGGAAATGTATCCAATCGAAAATATTGAATTACCATTAAATTATGCCCCTCAACATCCATTTTGGAAAGAAATTGGTAATGAACCTGGAGTTAGAGATGAAGCATTGGCTCCCTACCCACGATCTGAATATGCTGTAAAAAAGCATATTCAGGAGTATTATGCTGTAATAAGTCATCTTGACGAACAAGTTGGTAAAATAATCAATCATTTAGAAAAAGAAGATTTATTAGAAAATACGTATGTAATTTTCACTTCTGATCATGGTTTAGCAGTAGGACAACATGGATTGATTGGAAAACAAAGTTTATACGATCACAGCATTAGAGTCCCGTTGATAATTACTGGACCAAATATTAAAAAAAGATCTATTTACAGTCAAGATGTTTATCTTCAAGATGTTGTTCCAACTACACTAGACTTAGCAAAAATAGAAACCCCAAGTCATATAGATTTTAAGAGCTTTTACAATTTGCTATCAAATATTGATAATAATGATACAAATGATGCTATATATGGAACTTTTGGATGTTGTCCTGGTAATTATTTTGATTTTCAAAGGATGATTAGAAAGGATAATTATAAGCTTATGTTATTTCCAAAAAATCAAAGAATAGAATTATACGATTTAAAAAATGATCCGTTTGAAATCAATAATTTAGTAGATCAATCTAATTATAGATCTTTAAAAAAAGATTTATATGAGCATTTGAAACTTCTTCAAAAAGAAATGGGAGATACTTTGAATCTCGATAATTATTTTAAAGATAAGTTTGAATAGTGTTTTTTCTTTAGTTAATTTTGATCCTCTTAAAAAATTAAATATTATAAATTATGGCATTAGAAATCACAGATGCAAATTTTGATGAATTAGTTTTAAAATCTGATAAACCAGTAATGGTTGATTTTTGGGCTGAATGGTGTGGGCCTTGCAGAATGTTAGGTCCTATCATTGAAGAAGTAAGTAAGGATTATGATGGAAAAGCAGTCGTAGGAAAATTAGATGTTGATAGTAATCAAGAATTTGCTGCTAAGTTTGGAGTTAGAAATATTCCAACTGTTTTAGTTTTCAAAAATGGTGAATTAGTCAATAGACAAGTTGGTGTTTCACCCAAAAATGTTTACACCGAAAGTTTAGACGCATTACTATAGATTAACTTTTTTATTTGCTTAATACAAAATGCAATGTATATTTGCATTCGCTAATCTTGGTCTGGTAGTTCAGCTGGTTAGAATACCTGCCTGTCACGCAGGGGGTCGCGGGTTCGAGTCCCGTCCAGACCGCAAAAATCCTCCAATTTGGGGGATTTTTTGTTTCTTTTCAAAATCAAACTATTTTTATTTAAAAGATTTTAGAAGTGAGTAATAAAAACTTAATTAGTAAAAATCCAGCATTAATTTTAGTTGATATTCAAAAAGCATTTTTGGAGAAAGACTATCCAGGTTTCAAAAGGAACAATCCCAATGCTGAATTGATTTCAGGAAACATTTTAAAAAAATGGAGAGAATTAAAGTTGCCTGTTATACATGTCAGACATAGCTCTATAAATCCAAACTCAAAACTTTATAAATCAA